>Ga0209208_10002398_pt1 | contig 26793 bp, 19 predicted proteins | sample S1TSphfallax_3_FD_187694 | JGI IMG/M metagenome (GOLD analysis project Ga0209208, IMG submission 187694) | Host-associated microbial communities from peat moss isolated from Minnesota, USA - S1T2_Fd - Sphagnum fallax MG (SPAdes) (version 2) | ecosystem: Host-associated > Plants > Peat moss >...
ATATATGCATAATAATCTCTTATTTTTAGGGGGAAACTACTACCATATGAAAAAGGAAGAGATTTTATAGTTGGGCATTGCATTATTTGTTTCAATTTTCTTTTGTTTAGTAATGTTTTGTAATTTAAAAAAAACATGAAACCTTGTAATTGTTTAAAAAATGTAAATTATATATTCTATGTACATTGATTTTATCCAATCCTTTTTATCTAACCATTGGATCAAGTAATTTACTTGTGTTTTAAATAACCAAAGGATGCCATCAAGATTTCAATTTATTACGTATTACAATATTTGTTATACATCCTTTTTTTTTAGCGAAAATGATTCACCTTTAATGTGTTTTCAGCCCTCTCACAACTTCCAATATGATTATTGCCAATCTTTTGGTTGAAACCTCCATGTGGTCCACCTTGTATTTGTTGAAATACCTTAATCATGAAACTTGAGAAACAAGAACTTTTTCATCATAATGATGATTGTGATTTACATTCTTGCTTCCGTCAAGTTCCAAATGCACAACAATGTCCTCATGCATCAATATGTCTTTCCCACTAAAAATAAATCTAGTCAAACTATCAAAACTAGGTGATAAAACATTTATGACTCGTTCAAGAATGATTCTCTTTTAGGGTGGCTCACCAAACTAATTTAAGTGTTGATAATGTCTTGATTTCACAAATAAAATCTACAACACTAAATCCTCGTAGTCCATTTGAAGGTTTGAATTTTTTTTTCAAACAATCAATTTTTCAACACTATTAAGCATTTCAAAATGTTTTTAGAATATATAAGGGACATTTTGATCTTTCACACTCAACTTAATTATAAACAAGGTTTTTGTATTGGATCAAATTATATCCTTGGGATAAAAAATAATAATAAGCACAAAGGATGAAGTGGTATCCTTTTATAATTGTACAAACTTTCATAAATCTTCTCGTTTTAAAATTGTCTAGATTTGAAATTTCCATGGAACACAGTTTGATTCCCTTCTAGTTTGTTGTTCTCAACTATGTTGTTTTCTTGGCATGACATGATGACCTTTTAAAAATTATAGAAATTCTTTAAATAATAAACAAAAATAATAAACATTAGCAACTATTTTGTCCCTTAGCTATAAGCAACAATAGTGCATGACTTTTGCAAGTCTAATTATATAAATTCAAAGCAATCTCTATCAAATTTTACACAATTACTCTTGCAACTTTTTATCATATTTTTCAATACCCTTTAAATATTTTAATGCTCAAATACCATGATAAATATTATTTCAACAAATGCATTGCCTTTAAAATTCTTTCTGGAACCCAAAAAAAAAGCATATTAACATAAAATCACCACCACATGTTTAGGAAAACATGTCAATGACATTGATTCCTATTACTAAGACAATTATCATTTTGATTATTTCTGAATGGCAACAACACCTTAACAATGATGAAACCTATAAAAACTATATTATTTTAAAAGTTACATGATCAAGGGTGTATTTTTTAACACATCTTGCAAATTGCAATTCAATGCTCTTCAAATTTCCCAAAAATATTAATCAGCTACTTGATGCTTAAGATGCATTCATTTGTTGCCCAAGCTTTTGGCCCCAAAAAAATTGTAGTCAATGTTTAGGCTACTTAACAAAAGGGGTGTGTTTGGTTTTATGGTTATTTGAAGCTTGAAAAGAACCAAGGGTTTTTTCAACTACATCTTGAAAACAATGTGAACAATTTATAGCTCATGTGTGCATATTTTAGAAGTAAGCACCCCTTGGCTCCACCTTGGGTAGGTGCTTACTTTAAGTACACCTAGTTCCAAGGGTGTTACTCAACATAAAAATTGGTTTTAAATTATCATTATTATTAATCTTGTCACAATGGGGTACTAATCTTGTGCAATTTAAATTGTTGTTATAGAAAGAAGTTTTTTTTGTTGTGATTTCTACACTAGTTAAAGCCCTCATAGGAGTCCATTGCCAGGATCATGGCATGCATTTGATTTTGCCTTGTTGAAAAATATGTTACACATCTTGTTGTTGATCATATTTTGTTATCTCTCTATAATTAGAAGAATTCCATGTAACCAAATATATTATAAAATGTGTTAAAAGATGACTAGTGTGGCCTGTGCCCTTGGCCCAAGTGTGAACCCATTACAAAATAGGGAAATTCAAGATGTGAACATTGTTTTGCAATGTATGTATCAATTTTTTGCTTGAATTGAATGGTAAAGCCTTCTTCAAGTGTTACCACATTCTCAACTGATTTTTCTGTCCAAAACCTGAATTTTTGGAATTTATTTGACTTTTCAGCGGCAGAAATCACTTAAAAATCAATATGTCCCCCATTCTGAATCCAAATCTTACCAAATAAATTCCATTGAATCCTGCTCATCAAAATCTTTCCAACAACACCAAAGGCACATTCCAATTCCTCTGAAATTTTCAACTATGATTTAAATTTATTTTCATTGAAAAAGTCATTCAATATTTTAGAACTTTTGCACTGCAAGTCCAAATGTCATGGAATCAAGCCAATTCACCCCTCCTCCTTGAGAGCTTTCCAACGAGACCAAGAACGTGATCTGAAGCATCCTGGTTCGGTGGATCTCATAAGTATAAAACAAAACAAAAAAAACTACCTTCCTTCCATATATTGTTGCATAGAAATTTCATGAGATAATTATTCAATAATAGTGCCTGTTGCAAATTTGAGTCGTGTTAAGTCCCTGTGAATTATATTGCCACTATAGTCAATATGACAATGATTAAATAGATCAACTAAATGTGGGAATACTCAAATATGCATATAAATTTTCTATTCATCTATACAATTTTTAATGAGATAATAAAGTAGAGATCTGCACTACTCTAAAAATTCTACACACACAGGCCCCTTATTTTGGTATTGGTCGGCAAGGTAAGGATTTACCCTAAACAAAATAAGTTAATATGTCATTGTTAGTCACCAAATCAAATTCGGATGCCTATAAAAAGCCAATGACCATTCATGAGCAAAACAAAATAGATCTAACACTAAACGCAAGTGAGTTCTCCATACCCTAAACCTTTGTATAAAGTGATGACAATGGCAGTGCTTCTTTTCTTAGCAAGCACAAATCTGAAAATTCTTCTTAAATGGGTTAACACAAAACATGTGCATGAGAAGAGCCCTTTTCCAACCACACTGAGTTTAGGGTTCAACTTCCAATGGACCTTCACTGAAAAAACACATTTGAATCAAAATTTGGTCCATTTTTTCAACCCAAAAGGAATTTTTCTACAAAATTTTGTGGTAAAAATTACAGGGTTTTTTATTTCTTCGCCTTCTCCAATTGTTAATTTACCTGATTCTACTTGTCTTTGCCCATTGGCTTGGTGCAAGCATGGCCAACATCCTATTAATTGAAGAATGTTCAATCACCAAATAATCTGTTCTGAAAGTTAGACATGTCTCCTGATCCCTAGTGATTTTATTCTGACTTGGTTAGCCATGCATAATGTTATGGATGTTGAAGAAAGCTACTTCGAATTCAAAGAGTTCTAATTTCATAGATGCTATTGGTTTTGCCTTTGTTACACTTCAAAATGTCTATGACTTTTGGTTGGCAAATGGAGTTGTGCGAATGTGGTTGTTTCTAGTTCATCCTCCTTCAAAATTCCTCCAATAAAAAATGAGGAGATAAGGCTCAAGATGGATGACAATGTGTTTCCATGTTAAGTATCACCACCTCGGGGATGTGACTTAGAATAAATCAAAACTCCTAACTCCACTTGAATTATTGTTGTGAAGAAGACAACATGTAGGAAGTGTAAAAGTAACTTTACCATGGCTTTGCAATTAATCTCACTCCACCTTTGATTTCTTCATCTCCATGCATGCTCAAGAGATGGCCTTATTGCAAACTCATTCCGAAATCATATGCCACAAGGAATTCAATAAAATTTACAGCAAAGACAATTTATAAATGAAATTGAACAATTGCAAACCTTGCTGTTACATACATACCAATTTTCCAAACCAATTTCTATTTCAATAAACCTTTTAAAACTTTTTAAATTTTTTATTAATATTATTACGTGTTTTATTTACTAGACAATGGGGATTGTACCAACATGAATGATTGTATTTATATTATGCATTTGAGTGTCATCGAGCAAATTTCATTATTATCAGCATTGATCTGCTTAACCTATTTCACAAATTTGTTTGAATCCTTTGGTGAATCTCAACCATCTACATTTGTTTTTGGATATGGTTGAACAAAATCAATACAATTGCATATATTTGCAATAGTAGTTTGTGAATGTGATAACAATTGCAAAAACACACATTGGTACAATTTTAACAAGTCAAAGATTCAATCACTAGGACTGCAAAACCATAAATGCTTTTCTCATGCTTTTCTCATGCTCTCTCTCTCAAAAGCTCCACAATGCTTCAAAGATTCCATCAAAGTTCAAATTCGGATCCAAATATATTGACACTTAGAGTGAGAACTAATGTGATCCTAGATGATGTGAAACAGGCATTAAGGTAAAATCCATACCATAAACCACTTCTTCTGATCAAGGCAATGCAGACAGGGGTTCAAGTTTAGGAATACTTGGGTTTAAAGTTTAAGAACATCGTGGAATGTTCTGAATCTATAAAAGATGTATCAAGAAATCATGAACCTTTTGTTCAATAGTACTACTACAAACTTGGGTCATCTAGTTTCTCATCTATTGTACAGCTCACCGGTTTAGTCATCATCATTGTTCCCATTTAAGCATGGTATCAGAGAATCACCTGACAGAGAGTTTCTGTTGGACTTGAATAAAGACCGCCTCAAGCTAGTGGTGCCATCTGCTGCTTCACTCCTGCCAAAAAACCTTGGTGTAACTGATCCTGATATGGTTGGACTCCCAACCCGCACTGCAGGAGAAGTTTTAGTGTCAAATGCCGAAGAAAGCTGGTCATTGAATGCTGGAGATGAAGAGGATCTCTCATCCAACAATGCCATGGAAGAAGAAATGCTTCCATCTAATAAATCCACAAACTTTTTTTCACCCAACAACATGCGGGACATTGGAATTGGAGTCATCCTCTCACTCAGAATTGGTGAAGACCATTTCTGATTTGTTGATGCATCAAAAGCCATCTGAGACTCCTTACTAACTGAAGAGAATCGCTCATCTGAAGCTGGAGAAAGTCTATATGATTTCTGGTCAGGGAAGGCAGCTGATGGAGTAGTCTTCTTCCTGGGAAGAGCAACAGGAGAGTTGTGATCAGACAATGGAGAAACAATATCGCTGAAAAATGGGGCATATTTTGCACTGAACACAGGAGACAGATTTTCCTTGAATTTTGGTGGGAAGTTTTGGCCAGGATTTGGACTACATCTGATATCTGCAACCACAGAAGTCTCCACCATTACTTGCTCAATTTCTCTTTGCAAACGTTTTATCTCTGCCTCCATGTCCCCCATGCCATCAAATCCTAGCACAACAGTCTCCCGAGAATGTGATGGTGGACAGGAGGATCCTCCCTCACCACCTTGCACACAACTGGGTGGTTTGCTGCTGACAGAAAGGCAATCATGGGGTGGTGCATTAGAAGCCACCTCTGGGGAATCAAAGGCAACAGTTATGTCCTTGTCAAAAGTGCTGCCAAGGACCAGAGGTCTGAAATTCACATCATTGTTGGGGCCAGAATTGCCAACAATGTTGTCTGGATTCACTGTGTTCCTGGCTGTTCTGAAAGAAAATCTGCTTGTCACTTCTTCAGGGCTGAATTTGATGTGAACAGGTTGTTGTTGGTGATGATCACTCTTCAACAAACTATTGCATTTTGAGAACTCCCTGACATCTTGTTGCAAGTCACTCTTGCTTACATCATAGACAGGAGGAGGACAAGGGTTTTGTAATGATCTGATGCTCTTCTTCGCCCCATTAGTAAAAGCTCTTCTTCCCAGCTTAGAAGAAGAAGCTGCCATTATTGGGCACCAGAGCTCCACATCCTCGTTCCTCCCATTGCCAGCATCCACCTGCTTTAAGGAGGTCAAAGAAAACTGACCATCTGGCAACCCACTGCAATTCTCTTCAAGCTCTTCTTCCTGAAAAGCAGCATACCTGTAAAAAGATCCAACAATATTTGTCAACCAGTCTGCAAAACATCACTAGCTTGCATTGCAGCCTCCTCTTTCTCTTCCCTTTGGTAGTGACATTATTGTCTTCAAGGTGGAAAAACAACAACATCAGGGTTCTTAACAACATTTTTTGTCACCTTGGTTTTGCACTTCGTAGGTCTGAAGATTCGGTCCTTTGGTTTCTGTTGCTTGACTCATGATGATGTCCTTGGAGCATGTCATCCCCTTGAAATAGCTTCCGTAATTCCTCTTTCTGTTCAACAAGGAGCAATGTAACTACCCTCTAAGCATGTATGTCACTCATGACAAGTTTGTGACCGATCTCATGTTTGGAGACTTGAGACACATAACAATTGTAGTCATAAAAGCTTGTGTGCAAGCTTCAAAGGTTCTGTACAAATTTGAATTCAGCAGTCAGATCCATTGCAGAAAGCTTTTTCCTCATAAAAATGAATTCCAAAGTTCACCCCTCCAAGCAGATTTTTTAGTTCTGGAGATGGTGCTTCATCCCCAGCAGGAAGGGGGAAGATGTACCTTGGATTTGGGAACATAGGGAGAGGAAAGCTGAAATGAAGCTGAAAGTCTTTGAACCTCAATTGACATTTGCTTTGCCTGCTCTTCCTGTCAAATCCCCAAAGGAAACAGGACCAGAAACATATGTTGATTGTTTTCAGAGAGTAGAGGAAACACATAGGATTTGTGACATTGGAACCTCAACATTGTGCTAGTAACCAAATCCCCCGAAAAAGAAAAAAAAACACACCTGTTCAGCAAGCTTATCAGCAAGATCAAACACTAGAGAAGTGGAAACTCCAGGGCCTTCATGCCAATGATCACAAGTTCCTTCTTCATGTGGGCTTGAGTGCGCAATGCTCCACACATGACATTTGCTGGTCAGTTTGGAGACTTGTTGCTTTAGCTCAGCTATTTTGACCTGATGTTTTGTAAGCTCCATCAGATCTTCATCAACTCGCTGCTTCTTTGCTATTTGCTCCAGTTTGTGACTTAGTTCTTGTACCTGCCATGGTTTCTCAAAAAATCAGCTCAAGACAGGAAGACCCAAAACCTACCCAGACATCTCTGGCCTGTTCAGAGGTGGCTGCTGGACAGACAGACACTGAAGTTCTTCTGTCAGCTGGTCCCTGTAGTTTCAAAGTTTTGGGGCAGGTTCATGGGGATGGATACTCATGAGAATGAGACTGATACTAAAGCTGCAAAACAAAAAGGCAACATGAACTATCATCATCACCTGTGCAGCTGACATGTCGCCTGGTGAATATGAGAGGTCTCTCCAATCCTGTGCTGCTGCTGCTCCTAAACTCTCTGCTTCATGCATCTCAGTAGTGTTCACAGCACTTCGCTTCTGCAACATCACAAAAGTGTGTTTTGTGAGACAAGAGTTGCTTGCTCTCCAACACCTCATGAAGTGATGATAGTTTTTAAGATAATGGACAGAGAATCTCACAAACAAAGGAGGAAAACATAATAATTTCCTTCTTTCTGTCATCATGGAATGGAAGAAACGCTACACTTCTGACAATTCCACACACCTGGAATTCACTGACAATACAGCTTGTCTCCTCTTGTTTCTCTGACACCTGTGAGACAAGATGGAATATGATGAGCATTCATGTCACATTAATGCCACTATAATCAAAACAAGAAACTTTGTTTTGGGACTACTATTACTCAAGAAATCAGTGGACAAACAATGTAAGCTTCTTGTTAATTTCTTGTACCACTTTCCAGTGAGCAGCTAGTGCAGCTGTCACTTGCTCAACTTCTTGTTGGAGTGTTGTCAGCAATTTTTCACTTATGGCAGCATCATTGTTTGTTGCATCATCTGTGAATTCTCTATCTGAAATGCCCATCAGTGGCACCATGCCCTTGCTTGTTGTAGCTCCATGAGCACCACCACCAGTAGTAGACCTTGATCCTCCTCTGGAACTACTGCTTATGTTGTTGCTTCCCAATGGATGTGAATTCGAAGAGAATAAGACATTGTACGAACGCATCACATTCCTGCAAGCAACAACCCCCACAAACTTTATAACCATACTTGAGGCATAAATCCTATCCCCTTCAGCTCAAAACCATGCCTTTTGCTCAAATTGGAAATAATTATCAGTAGGAGGCTCAAAGTAGTCAAGGGACACATGGAATCACAAACCCTCCACGATAATGACTGGAATCGCCATTGTCTACAACAGTGCAACACTTGGAGGAGATCTCCTCGTCATGGGTATTGGTGCTCTTGGGTGGCTCTAAGCTTTCACTCCATTTCCAGGTTGTATTTGCACTACTGGTATCTGTGAATCCTATCACTTTGGTTGTGCGGAGAAATTCATTGTCCAGTGTCTGCAAAATGACAACAAGTGTTGGAAAGGGTTTCTGAAAGTCTTGACAGAAAGGTAGTGATGATGATTTTCAAACGTTGAAAAGCAAGAGGAGAGAAAGGTGGGTGGGTGATGTACTTCTGCATCTAGCCTGTGCTGAAGCTCCTCAAGGGCAATCTGGTAATTGAAGCACTCGCATTCATACTTTTGAATCAAGTCTTGCTTCTGAGTAGCCAACATCTTTGCCTCTTTGAGCTCTGTCTCCATCTTGATTACTTTCTGGACAAGAGACTCATGCTGTATGTTCATAGCTTGGCTTGCAATTTCTTGCTTCATTTTTTCTTCTGTTAAACTCTTGACTTCCTCCTCCAACTTCCTTGCTTGGAGGAGAACTGCATATATATTTTCTTCCTTGCCTGAATTTTCAGATGTCCTGGCAGGTGTCACACAACTGGATTCTGCATGACATGATCTGCAATCCCCACAGTTTGGGTCCATCTTTTCTTTTCGTGTCACATCGAGGCGCTCATGAAGGTCCATAATGTGAGCATGATAAATGGCAATCACTTGATCCTGGTCGGTGAGCTGAGCTTGCAGGTCAAAAATGATTCCATCTTGAGTCTTGATCTGTTGCCGCAATGTTTGAACCATTCCTGCTTTTGCAGAAAGTCCAGCCCGCAGAGCAGATGAAGTGTAAGACTCTAACTGAAATCTTTCTATTCGCGCAGGCAGTGTTTGTTGCAAACCATGCTTTTCCAAGCTGAATGTGCTTTTAGGAGAGGAGGGCGGGGACAGTGGCAATGCGGATTGCTGATTATCTGTGATACATTCTGAGCTAAAAGACTGCAACTGCAAGTGGGATATAACAGAAGAGCATGTCCTGTCTTCATGAGCATCATCATCTGCTTGCACATGTTTTTCCTCTGTCCAGCACAAAAAGCAAAGGTCACACCATTCAATTCATGCACAATGAGGAACAGACATCACAGGCAGGCAGGCAAGCAGGCAGGAAGAAGAACAGAATAGAACAGACAGGGAAGAAGAAGTCTCCAATGTTTGAGTATGCAGTTCAAATATGTTCACCTGTTGTCTCTATTGTGATATCAGTTTTGATACTTTTGCTGCCACATGGTCCTGCTACAGCAAGGGAGCTCGGCGATGATGGCTTCAAAGGCAGGCCAGAATCTACAACACATACAACACTTGCAATTCAGCTCACTGTAGACTTCAAGCTTGTCAGTCTGGATTGTGAGTGCTTTTGGGCATTATAGACAACTGAAGAAACATCTCCTCCTTTCTGCATTCCTATTACCATTCCAGTGAGATCTCAGCACAGAAGACAACATGAAATCCAACCCAATTGTGTAGGGAGCATGTCATGTTTCATGGCTGCCAGCCACGAAATTACAGATTCTCATGGAGAACTCATGAGAATCTGTTCAAGAAAAGGGACAGACAAACTTACAGATTAGCTGATTAGCTGGCTGTGGTCGGTTCTTCTTCTTATTCACAGATTCTTCGTCTCGAGCTCGTTCTTTTTGTAATTGTTTACGACCAAGGACAAGACTCAAGGCCATCACAATGGCACCCCCTGCCAGCATTACCCAATTTGGGCCTTCTCCTCGGCTGCCTCGTCTTCCCACTGCCAGCAGGCTGGTCTGCTGCTGCCCATGGGCTGCTGTTGCTTGATGCTGTTTGGTCATGATTGTTGAAACACAAAACCTTGATGCTGAAGAGATGAGAAAGTTGATGGTGGTGTTGCTGTTGCTCCTGAAATCCAATGCAAATTTCTTTCAGGACAGTGCGATTTTTGTAAAAGCAGAAGATACATACCCACATGAAGACAATCATCAGTCCAACGACACCCATGGATGGCTTCATCACAAGCACTCTTAGACCTCAGTTTCCAGCGTTTATTCATAGATGATAGTTAACACCAGCAGACAGCAAGGATCCATTTCCATCAAGATAGAGAATTCACAGCCGGAAAAAACAAAGAAAAAAGGAAGTTCACAGAAGGATCTATGGGTCCACAGAAAGAGAGACTCAGAGGAAAGGGAGGAGAAAAAAAACACGACACTTAGAGCAGCAGCATTTAACACAAAAGCCCATCATATATTCTGCAAGCTTCTTGTTGTTGTTGTTGTTGTTACCTCAATTGCATGATCGTTCTCCATCAGTATATTACAAATCCAGAATACTCAGCATTGGAAAACGCCATAACCAATTCCTAAATTGCTGCTGCTGCTACTACCACCACCACCAACTCCTGAGAGAAAATCCTTATTCCACTACTCTCTCTCTCTCTCTCTTTCTCAAAGATGTACACTTTGGAGTCTCCATTTCATCACTCTCTTTTTTTCCAGCCATCTTTTCCGTCGACGATTCGCCAGCAGAAAAAAAAACTCCACCAACCGCACCAACCTCTCTAGCCGCAGCTACCGTTGTACACAAATCCCCAAACAGCATCTCCTCATTAGCAACGCCACGCAATCTGACGAAGGCTAGCTAAAAGAGAAGAGAATGTGCCACAGACAGGGTGCAGCAGCTCGTGGGCAACGAACGTGCAAGGCAAGGTACAGTTTTGAGATTTTCAAACTGTCGCAGGCCAAAAGATCCGTTGCAAAAATGTCTTAAAAAACAAGTTCTTGTATATTTTCTCTCCAAAACTGAACTCTTTTTCTCCCTCTCTCTCTCTTGCCCGTAAATGGGTGTGCGCTATCGTGAGAATCTCTCGCGGTGAGGGCGACCCTATAAGGGGACCTTGCTAAGGACCGAGACGGAAAGAATCGGGTCCCAAGAGACGGGTACTGTATATTGTTTTGTGTAAGGGACTGGTAGGGCCGCAACGGGCCCTTACGTAGCACCGCAGTAGCCCCAGTTTTAGGGCACCGGGTATGTGTCGTCTACTCATGTCTACCTGGCAGTGTTTGTGTGGGGTTATTCGAATTTGTAAAGAGCCGTCGGTCCTGGTGTTTTTAATTGTTTTGGTCCTAAAAGACTTTACTAAGGACCGAGATGGAAGTGATAGCGTCCAAAGAGACGGGTATTGTTATGTTTCATCTAAGGGATGATGTGCTCTGCCGGTTCTGGTTCTGGTTTTTAGATTATTTCAAAAACCAGAGAACCGTCAGTTCCGGTTCTTTGAGCAAAAATCAGAATCAAAAGAACTACTGGTCCCGGTTATTTCAAAAACCTGAAAAGGATTGGCAGTTTTCATGAAAGAATCAGCCATGTATGGCCAGCGGTTATATGGCCGGTTATTTGAAAAAAAATAGTTCCCAACAAAATTTGAGAATCATGGTTATATACAAGACTCAGGTCCTCGATTTTTGAGAGTCACACTTCCGATGCCAAAGAACCGTTCTGATAACCGTCAGGGGTATTTTCCTGTTTCTAATAAACACCAAACACTACTGGTATATCTACTATATTCGACCTTCAAACTCCGTCAAGAAATAAACCCGAGGCCCAGGGTCTTTAGAGATGGAGTATCATCATGTAAGTCCCTAGGAAACAAATACTTCAGCTGGCCTGGGTTTTAAGGGATGGCACACCCTGGAAGTCTTGAGGGCAAAATGCATGGACCTTTGAATTCTAATGGTTGGCTTTTTATCTTCAATTGATGGCTAAAAGTCGATTACACTAACAATAATTTGCTTAATGCGGTGTTATCATGTAAGCCACTAGGTCAAAACCTCAATGGTTTATATATTTTCAGTTCAGAGTTCTGACATTGGATTGCACCTAACAACACCTAATTTTGTTTGTTTGCTGGTTCATTTTCACATGTAAGATTTGTTAATTAAACTTGAGAGTGGGGGGATTACAACTTCTGTGAGAAACCCGAGGAGGAGGCTGCTGGCCTACTGAAAAGCTAGTTGCTCCACATAACAATGAAAGATGTCAAGAATTCTTTCTCAAAGGGTTTCAAGTTTTGGGGCTAACTTTGTTTTTGTGTGTAAGTTACTTTGCCTTTGAACTTGTCTTTGTTGATGGGAAAACCTTAGGGTAACCTTACTCTTCCTTAGTGCAATTTTTGTACTTCACAACAAACTTGAGTAAATAAGGAGGCATTGGTTGTGTGCCGATCAATACTTGGTTCTTCTTTCCCAGAAGAAGAGTGGGAAAGAAACACTTATCTTCTTAGAAAAACAAACTTTAAAGTAAAAGCTTGTAGTTAAAAGTATGTAGTTTTTTTACCTTATACTATAATTTTGAGCAATATCAACATGCTATGGTGGTAAGTACAATCAACTAATGCAAACTCCACAAACCAATTACCATAAATAATTGGGTAGTTGTTTAATATGTTCAACATGGGGTCATGGGACATTGAATCATGCTTAATTGGAGATTTTCACTTCATTTCTCTTCTTCTTGTGAGATGCCTTTTTCCACTAATGTTTTGTTTACGAATTGAGAATTATGAGACTTAGAATTATAGCTTAGAATGTTGCAAAAATTTCTTACAAGAAAAATGTGGCAATTAAGTTTATCATTGGGAGGAACACTCAAAGGTTGAATGTAAAATTCCATGCCTACCTTATACTTTAAACTCTTATGTGAAAGACTTGCACATCGTCACACACAACACATTGAAAATTTACAAGTTGTTTGCTTCAAGAAACAAATGCGTAACACCCAAATATTTTGACAAATTTGAACCTAACAAAATCCTAACCAAGTTTTATGTATTAGAGACTTTTGAAACCTTAACATTACTTAGACCCAAATGGCACTACATTTCAATGTCATTAGTACTTCCACCTTCAAGAATTTGGCATTCTCAATATAATGTTCAAACATTCCTTATGGATATTGACTTTCCGTTTCTTTTCATTTTATCTTTCCTATTGTGATATGTTGTAGGGATCATGCTTTGTTTTTAAATTATGCATTTTGAGAATTAAACATAAGTTTTCAAGGGTTTACACTTTACACAACCTCTTGTTTGGCTTCTACACATTGTAATTAGACTCCCAAACTTTTGTTAGGCCTTACCCTTATAAGGGACAAGGACTTTCACATCAGTTTTGTTGTTTTGATTTTTGCATTAATTTAACCCATTTCAAACTAAAAGAACTAGGTTTTAAAAGTTAACTAGTTTTAAATTAAAAGAATTAGGTTTTTTAAGTTAACTAATTTCAGACTAAAAGAACATGGTTTTTGAGTTAACTAGTTTCAGACTAAAAGAACATTGTTTTTGAATTAACTAGTTTAAGACTAAAATAAGTAGGTTTTTTGAGTTAGCCAATTTCAAATTAAAAAAATAGGTTTTATTTTATTGGAAGTTAAGGTTAAGTTAGGGTTTGGTCAATTTAGGGTTCTGGAAATGATTAAAAGTGGTAGCCATTAGTTGTTTATTTGTTTAAAGTATGTTCTAAAGTATGTTATTGTTGTTGTGTTTTATTGTGATGTTTTCATGTGTAATCATGTTTGTTGTAAATGATGATTTTTGGAGCTGGTCTAGAATCTGATATTGTTGTTGCATTTCATTGCAATGTTCTCGTGTGCCATTGCGTTTGTTGTAAGGGGTGATTTTTGGAAATAATTTAGAATTTATCGTTATTGCGTTTCGTCATGGTGTTTTTGTGTGCCATTGCGTTTGTTGCAAGGGGTGATTTTTGGAAATAATTTAGAGTTTATCATTCTTGCATTTTGTCGTGGTGTTTTCGTGTGCCATTGTGCTTGTTAAATAGTGATTTTTGGAAATAATTTATAGTTTATCATTCTTGCGTTTCATCGTGGTGTTTTTGTGTGCCATTGCGTTTGTTGCAAACATTGATTTTGGAGGTGATTGGAAATGTCAATGGACGAAGATGTGAAGGAAAGAAAGAGAGCATATATTTCAATTTGTGACAAACATTGTTTTTGGTAACCTTTTGAGTCCATGTGTTTTCTTTTCTTGTGCACATGGCCATGTTCATTCAACTCATTTAGTGTGTTTAGAAGTTATAATTACTCTACAATTTGTTATTACATTTCGTTGCGGCAATCTTTTGTGTCATTGTGTTTCTACAAATTGTAGTGATTTATCTATTGTAGAGGTTGAAATGTTATTAGTTAAAGCAAATGGTTATAGAGCTATTTTTTTGGAGTTTTTTTAGTTTTGTGTTGGAGAGGAATCATTGTGCTTTCTTTGTGAATTGAACATGATCATTGTGATGCATGTATTGAACATGTGTTTGTATGAAATTTTGTGACTAACACACCCATGAAATGGAAAAGGTAGGAAGGACCAAATATAAAGGAAGATTGAAAATAAAAAATCATGTGTTTAGAAGTTACAATTACTTTGTAATTTGTTTTTGGGTTTCATTGTGATGGTCTTATGTGTTATCTCTAAAGTTTTTTGTTGTTTTTTGTCACAATGGTCTTCTATGTTATTGAATTTCTATAGATTTAAGTCATTATGTTATTATTTTTATGCAATGTCGTTGGTTATGAAATTTGTTAACCAACATAACGATGAAATGGAGAAGGTCGAAATGAACATATAAAGAGGAAGATGTAAGGTTTTGGTATTTTTTCAAAAGTTTAATTTGTAGTGGTGGATTAGTGAACACATGTATTTGAAGGTTGTTAACTAATGCTCGAAGTAAGTAGTTGTAGTTTTCTACGTTTTATAAATTGGTATTAAATTTGAGGAAATGATTAAAGATTTTGTTATAGCTGGTGCTTACAATAATTTTGTTTTTTTAGATCTTCAATAGCTATCTAAAAATTGTTTAAGCATTTCAATTTATGTTAATGGATTGTTGAAAACATGTATTGATCAAAGTTGTTGAATTGATGTTGGAAGTGGTTAAATCTAGAGTGAAAATTGGGTGTAAGTTATTTAACATTTCATAAGAGAAAATGATTATATGTTTAAGTAAGTATTTTTAAACTCTATCAACATGGTCTTGTCACTTGTTATTTCATTATGAGATTTACTGACACGCTCCCAAGCTCTTTGATAAACTCAAATGTGAGTCTAAAGTGAAAATAGCGGAAGAGCAAGGAGTTGGGGACACGCTCCCTGGTTCGTAGCACTTTGGGGGTAAAGGGGCATGCTAGAGCTCTAAGATGGGATTAGGAAGAATGACAAGCACTTAATTGCTCACATGAACCTACACAAAACCAAACAACAAGTTAGTTAATGCATAGTTGGAGCATTTTCGATGCTAAAATTAGCCATGGACAAACTTGGACTCACAAGATTCACCACAGCCCGGACTTAGGGGAAGCCACCACCTTCCCCCATATAGTATACTTTGTGCCTCTCCACGAGGCCCACATCCAAATGGCATTTTGTCCCTGGATTCCCAAGTGGGACTCCCGCGACTTTAGGGACCCATAACTTTGCATGCATACTTCTGATTGAAATGAGGTCTAAAGCAAAGTTGTAGCCCTTGTCAAGAGCTTTCCAACGATATGTTGCAATCCATCTAAACACGAGAAAATCGAGGTGATTCTTGACTTTTAGTGATCAGGAATCAAAATTCCAATTTGACTCCCGACCGTTCTTTTGGCCATAACTTGTGTTTCATATATCCAACTGGGTCATGTGAACCCATTTTAGACATCTAAATTCCAAAAGCTTTTCAATGATATAAGGAACTTTTTAATCCATTGTGTTTGGCCCTGAATTGTTTTATGAAAATTTGGAAATCCACCAGGATCCAACTCCCAAAGTGAAAGCTCCCTTGGAAGTGTGAGAGTTCATTCCCTCACACTTCTTTCTTGGCTTGCAACCTTGCAAGCCCTTGCCTTGGTCATGAGCCCAAGGCTAGGGTTACGACATTAGATCTGGAATGAAGATGCAAATAATTTCAAGTGTAAGTTCTTCAACATTTAATAGGAAAAAAACATTGCATATTTGGGTAAGTATGCAATATTGTTTTGAAATTTATGTTACATGTTTTAAAAACTAGTTTTTGGTGGTATGCAAAAAGTAGGTGTAAATTTTTGTAAAAGGTTGTTCATGGTGCATAATTTGAATTTTGAAGGTTAATTTTAGGTTTTATGTTGGTTTGGTTATGGTTGTATTAAGTTTGGAACTACTAGTATGTGTGGTCAAGGTTAAAAGCTTGAAAAAAGGTTTATACTATTTTTTTTATAAAAAATAGGTGTGGGTTGTTGGGAATTTAAGGTGAACCTTAACTTAATAATTTATTGTTTGAGGTTGGTTTAATTTCTTGTGTTGTAGATCTTTTAATTTTGTGGGTAGGGGTTGGAATTGTGTAGACATGTGTGTTGTACTTTAAACTTTTACATGTCCATTTAAAATGTTGAAGAAAATTTGGAATTAATATTATAGTGCTTTTGGAGGCTATAATTTTGTGTAGTTGGAAAGTGTGCATGTGGTTTTTGTATTTAAACCTATATGGGTATAGTTTATTTAGGGGTCTCTTATAATTTAGTTGTAGGTTTTATTTTAATGTCGTTTAAGTATAATGAACTTGTGCAATGCAAATTCTAAAGGGTGAAAACTATTTTGTAAGCTCTAAATGTGTGTTTGCTTAACTTAGACCCTAACTTTTTAATTAATGGTGTATATTTTTTTGAAAGGTTTTTAATTTAAAACTTAAGTCTTAAGACCTATTACCTAAATATTGTTTATATATATATAAACGGGGCAATGATTGTCATGTTATGTGTTCAGATTGTTTCATATTTTATTTATTTTTTCTATTTGTGATAATGGATAGTTATGAGATTGTGTTTATATATATATATATTTTTTAGTTTGAGTTTAAAGTTTTGTTTTTTGTTATTTACATTGTTGTTGTATGTAGTAACATCTAGTTTGTTAAGGTATGTGAAGCATGTTGAAGTTACAATTATGTTTTAAGTTCTATTTTTTCAGCTGCATGTGTAGCATTACAATAATATTTATGTTTATTGTGTGAATATATAGTGTTTGTTCCTTAGTTTTTTGTTGGAGAAAACAATTCCTATTGTTTTAGGTTTGTTTCAATAAGTGACCCGTTTGTTTCAATTAATGAGCCATATGCCAATTTTAATAAGAAAAAAATGGCTTCTATTAGTGTTGTGGGGATTACAAATGTCTAACAAAAAATGTTAATGTTGTTTTTTAAGGATATGTAGTGAATAGGTATTTTTTTACAATGTGGCTAAGAGTGGTTTTAAGTACATACATTATTATCAAACAAATCATTTTGGATATTTAATGACGCACCCAAATTCCTTAGGAGACCTAAATGTGGGTCCCAAAATGAAACAACAAAAAAATAAAATTGGGGCACGTTTTTTTAATTTACATCACTTTTGGGGTAGGAAGGTGTACTAGAGCTTCAAGATGGGACTAGGGTTCACAAACAAGAATTCAAAATGAAATCAACCTTCACAAACCAAGGAAATGGGGTGGTTAATGCAAATTGAACACAAATGGTGTGGCAGATTTAGTAATGACAACTTTAAGCACAAGTTTTACACAACCCACAACTTTTGAAAGGAGGCACCACTCCCCCCCCTATAATATACTTTATAACTCTTTGTGAGGGTTACACCCAAATGGTATTTTTTCCTAAGATTCCCAAGTGAGAGTTTCAAGGACTCTTATTGTCCCAAGACTTTGGACATTCGTATCTTCTTCAAATCAAACATTTTTAGAGCATTTGAAGGTAATATTCTATAGCCTTTAGAAAAATCTTTCCAATGGTGTATTATGCACCTTAATCAAAGATCATTTGACCCCTACTCAAATGGATTTGTGGTTGGGAGTTTATTCAAATTTGATTCTCGACTCTTCTTTCGATCATAACTCATGCATTTTAACAATGCAAGGGCACTTAGGCATATACACTTCAAAGTCTTTCTGATGGTATTCTGAGGGCCCAATTTGGTGCTTGTTTACCTTTTCAACTAAAATTTTAAATATTCAAGACTCTCGCATGAGTGCCACACCCAAAGTGGGAGTGCATTTGGGAGTCATTGGGCCCTCAATCTCTTGTAGTCTCCCCCCGCCACTTGTGAAAATGTGTTTCATTCTTAAACATATTTGTTTGGCCTTATGCACCCTTGCATTTCACACTTAATTGTGAACACGATGCTAAGATTGCAACATTTAACCATCACCTTAATTATTGGATCTACTTTTGTGACTATTTTTTCTTAAAGTTTTAATTGTGAATTTTAATGTCATTTTCAAAAATAAATTTGAGAAAGGTGATTGGGGATTTGTGTTGAAAATTGGAACCGTTATTATGATATAACATATTGATATGTTTCCATTATGTTTGGAATTTGTTCCCATGCATAGTATCCAAAGTTTTATGTAGAGAGAGGATTTGGAGGAATTTGGAACCATAGAAATGGTTGTCATTAGTATTCATGGCAAGTTTGCAAAGATCTTTATTTTGGTTGTGGCAAATGGTTTGGAGGCTATTGATACACATGTTTTAGTTATGTTCCCTAAGTTTTATGTGAAGTATGTGTAGGTGGTTGAAATTTATAACATTATAAAACTTGCCACACTTTTGATAAAAAAAATGGTGGTACCTCAATTTTTTATGAAGAACAACTTGTAACAAATTTTGCAAGTTGTTTTGTAATACATGCGCCTAACCAAGGAGTTTTTGAAAGACTAACATAAATTCATCAAAGCAAAGATAACATGTAAAATTTTACATTTAATTTTGATGTATAATATATTATCAGTTTTTCCCCTATTGTTTATTTTAATAGAAGAAGAGTTGTTGAATTTGTATTTGTATTTTAATTATGTGCAAGTTGATGGGAAGTTGGTAATTCTTGTTGGTGCTTTTTGTTTTGAGCATATATGTTCAAGATGCCATCTCCTTTCTTTTTAACTAGTAGAAATAATAGGTTTTACTACTACATGTGCAAATCCATGGTTAGATTTGTAAGTCTAACTTGGATCTCTTGCAAAATCAAATAGGATAGAGGAGATGAATTTGATTGTGTTTTGTGTGAGCCTTAAATACAATCTTTGTTAGGTCGTGATCCTATTAGGCTAAAGGACTTTAAGGCTAGGTAAGGTTTTTCCTTCATTTGTTAAAGGACAAAAAACCAAAAGGTCAAATTACATTGAATTTGATAGCGGAAGTAGTTGGTTACCCAACACTAAAAACTAAATTAAAAAGTTAAAGTGCAAAATACATTTTGATGGCAAGACCAGTTTCTTTTAAATAGCTTGTGTGAAACTAGTGATGGGAACACCATAGGTAATGTTTTATGGTATATAAATTGTTTGATAAACAAAAGCTTTTGAGTTTTTGAAAACAAAGTTGTACCACACTATAAATATTTTGTTTTGGATCATTTTTTTGCCTTAAGTTTTTAGATTGTTGGTTTTAGAGGTTATGTTAAATATTTATTTCAAACATGTGAATTACATGCAATTGGTACATATTGTGAATGTACATATGATATAAGCTTGGTATTTCAATGTTGGGTATATTTTAATTTGTATTTTGTTCTTGGGAATTTGAGTTAATTTGAAACTTTTTTTTGGATTTGAATTTTTGGGAAATTGAACTTTGTTATAATTTGGAATTGTATTTTTTTAAAAACTTGGTTTAAATATTTGAATGTGTTGTTTTAGAAGGTTTTTTCTTGGCCAAAGGTGAATGGATGGGTTTATTGGGATCTAACTTATTCTATGTGAAAAATTAATTTTAACCTTGTGAGTTTTGTGGTTTTTTCATTGTAAATTTTGATAAATGAACATTAAAGATTACGGTGAAAAATGAAATTGTAAATAGGAAATTTATATTTTTGAAATTTTTTTTGGAAGATGGAAGTTTTGAATTTTGAATTTTTAAAAAGTAGATAATGGTGTTAAAAATAGGTGATAAAAATGAAAATAAATAATAAATCCATGCGATACTACATCACAAGATCTGACAAATTCCTCCACATATTTCCAAAATTGTGGCTACCAATAATCTCAAAACATTAACTCCATGGCCTTATTGAATCCAAAATGGCTTTTAGCCAAAGTATTGTGCATGGCCTAAAGAAGTTGAAATTGCGTAGGGCCATTAGGAACATACAAAAGATTGTCATGATATAACAAGCCATCTTGAAATTCGAACTTGGCATGATCACTAAAAACATCTTGGATTTTATGATCTCCTTAATTAGTTTTGGTCTATGCAAATAGAAAAAATGTCCTCCAAATCTTCATGAATTTGACAAGGAAGGGTTATGTCATTAAGAATTATTAATAATGAATGAAGTTGAAAATGTTTAGGTTTGAGAATGACATCACATTGTTGTAAATTGAAATCTTGGACTATGCCTACTTTGTATGTCATCACATTCATGTACCACACTCAAAAGGATGGGCAACAAACTAGGATTTAGTGAGAACTAGTGGAAATTCATTCACTGCTACACACCATTCATTTCATCTTTAAGGTTTTATGGCATCAATTGGAAAAACTAAAAACATAAATGAATCTCCAACCTTTTCATTTACATGTCAATGTGTAGGTGAGAATTGTAATTTCAACCTAACAACATAACAACAAAGACATTAAAACATATTTCCGTGCCATATTTGACAAGCCCAAGATGGGAAGAGAACACACAAGGCTCCCCAATGGATTTAGTTTCGTTTTGGTTGATTTGTTTTGAAAGGTTTCTCCATTTTGATTTTGCACTTATTCTATCACGCAAATTTTTAAAAAAAATATGGGGTTCAATTTTACAATGGTTTTCCATTGATGGCCAAATTTTTTGACACCTTTCATCAATGTAATTTCCTTTTCATGTCGTGCGTTCCTATGTTGACACCTATAACCATTGTTGTCACCACACTCACAACACAACTATTAACATTTCAATCTTGAAATCTTCCATGAACTCTTGTTATTCTACATAATCAAAGGTCATTTTTTCACTTCAACACGTTCAATATGCCATCTTGTTCTTGTTAATTGACAACGATGTTGGTTGCAAATGGACATAGTTCACATCTTTTGATCATTACATAAACTTGGGTCTATATACAAAGCTACATCTTTAAGGATATTTTTGGAGTACTATAATGAACATGGGATCCCTTTTTATTGATTGTTTGTTTGCAATTATGTGATTATGATGGAACATGACAAAGTGTGTTGGACTATTTGTTTAACATCATTTGTTGCTTTTGTCAAAATTTATGAGTTATATGGTGTGCCAACCTTGTCTTGTTCTATAGTAGATGACATTAATATCATTTTGTTTGGTTATGTGTTCACTAAAGTCTTCAATTCAAACATGAATTTCTAACCTACATGGGGTATGCAACACTATTATATAGTTAGAATCCTTCAAAATTGGGCTTCTTTTTTAAAATATCAATCGTGAATGGAAAATGGATGTAAATGAAACCCATGTATATTTTCAAACACATTAAACTTATTATAGAGTAAATGACATGCAAGATGGGATTATATCCCATGACAAATATTTTGAAATCCGTTCATAACTAAATTTGTTTGAAATCAATTAATTTGCTTAACTAACCTAATTTATCCCTAATTAATTAGGGCTTAACTGAGCAATTAAATCAACACACCTAACATTCATTTGTCTAAGATGTAAATTGATTTTTTAATTTCTTATTTTCTTAGCTTCTCAAAGTTTATTTCTTTCATTTCCTTAGCTTTTTTTTAGACCCTTAATGCTCGACTTTATAATTGTCATCTTTAGTTCTGTTATGCCTTTCATCATCCCTTCCCCTCCAAATTCCCCCTTTTCATCATCTTCATGTTGAATTTTTCCTTTTTATTTCAACTTTAGCTCCACCTTGTTTTTTCATTTGGATTGATCTTCCCCTTCACCTTTTCTTTCATTTACCCATTTGTGAGGTAACTTTCCGTCCCTCTACTCCCAATCCTATGAGATGGTTATATTCAAAGGTACATAAATTATTTGTGAAGGAGAAATGCACGAATGTATCTTTAGATATTAAGTTGAGTTTGACGTTGAAAACAAATAGTTTGCCTCCTATGCAGTTTTTGATATTCTTTCTAATAACAATTGACTTCACATTGATCTATTTCCCCTACTTGCATAAATGTCTAACCATGATAAATTAAACAATTTCACATACATCATTTTTTGAATAAATTATAAACGTTGAGGATAAGGAATTCAAGGTATCACCAATTTTTGTGTTGTTAAAACCAAAATTATAAAATTGACCCGCTTACACTTATATATACGTCAATTCCTCTCAACTAATCTCAATGATTTGATTTTAATTGGAATTGTTAGATACATTTTCAAAGGTTAGATTTTTCAAATCTTAGAATTTTATGTTAAACTTTCACTTGCTTAAACCAACTTTTGAAAAGCTAGTAAAATGTTTAATTTGATAACAAAATTTTAATCACTTAAATCATTGATGCCATCACATATTTTATCCAAATTCAACTTGTATTAGTTCATTGGAAAACTAACTATAAGGTACACCTACCCACCAAATCTCAACCTCTACACCTAAACTTTAAAAATTATGCTACAAAATTTAAAAGGGTTTTATGAAATTTGTTCAAGATTTCAAATTCCAAACCCATTATTATTCATTTCCATCCTTTCAAATATACTACTATGATCCAATGTTATTATTTCTCTTTCCACCATGTATACTAGGATTAATTACTCCTCCCCTTCCCAATTAAAAATCATGTCTTACAAAAAAAACTGAATGACCAAAATTTGTACTTTAAAAAAAAAGAAAAAGAAGGAGGCAAGGAAAGACCCCCAATTTAATGGCCAATGATAGGTTCCAAGCTTCACAGCCCTTGAAAGATTCCAAACTTGGAGGCCAATGGAAGGAGAAAAAGAAACATCTTTGATTGGGGGTCAATGCACAAACATCCTTGCTTGGTGGTTAATGGAAAAACATTCTTCCTTAGTGGTCAATGGAAAAAGAAGAAACATTCTTTTCACCTCCTTCCACTTTTTAGCCCAAAAGATATTTCTTGAACCCTATTTCCATTGATTTAAATTTTTTGTTTTCTTATGGTTATAAACCATTATTTCATGTCATTCCTTCTTACTCCTTCACCTGTAAATTGCACTCACATGTTCTAATGTACCTGTCATTCACACTCATTACCAAATTGATTGAAGATTGAAGATTTTTTTTTGAAGTCTTGATGTCGTGTATGACCACATTTCATAGGCCTAAAGTCACACAAATGAATGAAAAATTGCTTTGAAAGTCACCCTAAATTTGACATTGTCTTAGCACTTTCATGATGAAGATCCCAAACCGTAAGAGGTCCACCTTTGTTTTGAAGTCAAACCCCTCAAGCTTGGTATTGACAATTTTTTTGAATTATTGTATTTTGGTGGTTTTATTGCAAGTTGATTTTGTCTTTGGTGATGAACTTGAAACTATATGGAAAAGTCTTTATGAAATCGAAGACATTTCAATTTTTGCATGGTCTTCATTTCTTGGCGTTGAACACTATCATTGAGTGTGTAATTCGATTCGATTTGTTAACTACCTCTCAACAACAAAGTGGATTATTTAATTCACACCATCTAATACATTTTAAATTTCCTGTAGTTATGAACTTTTGTTGTGGCATAACTTAGGATTCAATATGTGCTTATAACTCCTCTTCAAAATTATCCACAACCTAAATTAAAATAATTGTTTCTCCTGAAACCTATGTTACAATTGGCACCTTATTACACTATTCATTTGAATTGTTATGTTGTTTCAAATTAATACTACATGCTTACAATGCTTAAAGAATGTTCTAATTTATTTTCATCACAAACCTTCATTGTCACACCTTTAAGTGCTTTAAGAATTTCAAATCATATTTGTTTCAATTACAGTGCATCATTAATCCTTAAATATTAGAACGAAATTAATGTTTTGTCAAATACTATAAATTTTGCGATTTGCTTCCAATTTCAACCCTTTAAAAACCTTTCATTTTAATCATGTAATTGATATTCTAAAATTATAATTATAAGTTTTTATCCAAAAAAAAAACTAACCTTCCATTTCATTCATCTAATATTAAATTCCAAAACAAAAACAACCTCCCATAACTACCCATTTTAACTTGAAATTGCTAAAAACCCCTAATAACCTTATCACACCCCAATATCCTTAATGCAATTTTTGAAAATTGAAATTGCCATACATCTAGATGTGATGGTAGGGCTCACACCTTTCCTCTTTCAGTTATTATATTGAAATGAAATTTTAACTTTGGAATTGAGGGGAATCCAACATTATTTCAATGAGTCATGTCATCAAAGTTATCAATCTTTTAAAAATGTTTTTCACTTTGTTCCATGGTGAGAATTTCATTCAACTTTAAATCATTGTGTGAAGGAAGGTCATTGTTTTTTATGACTTTTTGTCACGGGTTTTATGATGGGAAGCGAAGGCTTCAATAGTAAATTTTTCACATTGCGATCACTTCATAACCCAAATTGAAACAAACTTAAGAATGTTGCCTCACCCAATGAAATATCACAATCCAATTGTTTAAAATTTGATGTATATATCATAACAAATGTGATTATTGATAAGTATATCGTATCTTGATATTAGACATGCATCCTTTGTCTAAATTTTCCAAAGGTGGCATTAAACTTTTTAAGGATTGTTTCAAAGTCATTGAGTATAGGTAATTGATGCTTCAGCAAAAATGCGAACTAAGCAAAAGTCACATTTGACAATGTTTTTTTAATGAATCCAATTTGGGTTGAGTCAATCAGATACCAATGAAGATGAAATTAGATGACCACACACATTTGGTTGATAAAACCGTCAAAACTTTGTTCATGTGCCTTTAAACTTGTTAAGTAGGTGATTCGTGGTTCTTTTGGTTAAAGTTGTGCTACAAAATTGGAAAAAAATAGAAATGAACAAAAATTTAATTGAAAGTTAATTGAAAATGAATTGAAACAAAATTGAAAACTAGGTACAAGTTCATTAGAAATCATGGATGAACATTCATATGAATGAACTCCATGACATTGACATCCGTGATAGTTATACTAAAAACTAAAAAAATAAGTTGAAATTCATAAAATTAATGGTTGGGAAAATATTTTTCAAAATAAAATTATCATTGAAACCAAGAAGTCACATAAAAATTCATTAATTAAAAATGTTAATGAAGTTGAAAAATACGATTAACATACAAACATTACTACCAAAATGGGGTGCACTTTATTAGCTTAAATCATTATGGGACCTTAAAAGTGAAATAACCTCATTGCATTTTACTGGTTTCACTATAATATCATTATGTAGAAATCATGTTTCATTACTAGTTGATGTAATTCATTATTACAATTTATTATAGTAAATAGGTTTATTTCTATGTTTTTATAAATATTTTATTTATGCTACTTTATGATATATCCTATATTATTTTAAGCTACTTTAGTTGTTATAACTTATATTTTATGTTATTATAAATTATTGTATCCTCAATTATTATATGTTATTTTACCTTAAGGTATCGTAATTAGTTAATTATAAGGTTTTAAGTTACTATAAATTAAATTATTCAACTAACTTTAGGCTATACCTTAGGTTATTTTATTTTAAATTAATATATGTTAATTCAAGTTATACTTTCATTTACTCAAGGTCATTCTATTTTATGTTATTATAAATTATTTTATCATACGTATAATAACTTAAAATAATCTAAAACAAAATATAATGATTTAAGATAAAAATAACTTAGAATAGAAAATAATAACCTATGAAAAATAATTTTAAATACCTTACAATATAATAACTACCAATAGCCTATGACATTATAACATAGAATATGAAAAAATAATTTATATAACAATAATCACCAATAATTGTAATATAACATATAATAACCAACAATAACTTATAATACAATAACCATTACTACCACTAATAAAATAGCCATCAATAACCACCAATAAAATAACCATCAATGGCTTACAATGGAATAATCACCAATAGCCATTAATATAATAACCATTAATAATCACCAATAGCCATTAATATAATAAGTATTAATAAACACCAATATCCATCAATGGAATAGCCACCAATAGCCATTAATATAATAAGTATTAATAAACACCAATATCCACCAATGGAATAACCACCAATAGCCATTAATATAATAAGTATTAATAAACACCAATATCCACCAATGGAATAGCCACCAATAGCCATTAATATAATAACTATTAATAAACACCAATATCCAGCAATAAAATATCCATCAATAACCATTAATAGAGTAGCCACTAATAATCATTTATAGAATATCCACCAATAGCCATGAATAGAATATCCAATAATAGCCATGAATAAAATAACCACCAATAA
>Ga0209208_10002399_pt1 | contig 26785 bp, 24 predicted proteins | sample S1TSphfallax_3_FD_187694 | JGI IMG/M metagenome (GOLD analysis project Ga0209208, IMG submission 187694) | Host-associated microbial communities from peat moss isolated from Minnesota, USA - S1T2_Fd - Sphagnum fallax MG (SPAdes) (version 2) | ecosystem: Host-associated > Plants > Peat moss >...
ATTATTTTCTTTTTTTAGAAGAGCACAGAAAGTTATGACACGCCATAATGTCCACCACCTTTCAGTGGAAACAGGGGGAGGGGGGGCGGGGGGCCCACCGTGCGATCCGAGACGGCGCTACCGCTGGCCGTCCGATGCACCTCCCCCAAAAAGATTAGAACACGAACACGAGTTTTAGGGCTCAGCAACTGGGGTGAGACGTGGCGCTCTAGGATTGGCTACCCATCAAAGGGTACTAAAGTAAAGGCCCGCCGCCGTCAGTGAGAACCAGCTACCCACTCGGGTACTAGGTACCTATTTCCGTAGGTACCTAGGTGAGAGGTAGACTGTACCTGAAGTTACTATTTTACAGTGCAATCTCTACCGTTGGATTGAGCAAGGAGGGTAAAACTTTTTCCCCCGCCCCCCCCCTTCCCTCTACAAGGGATCCATTTACTTTCGACTTGTAATTAACTTTTTACTATTTTCACCCCCTCCCCTATTGTCCCTAGTCTAGATCCTGTTACCTCCTGACTTAGCTAGTAGCCGCCGAGAATGAATAAAAGTTACCACAGACAAAATTACTCAGGGGAAAAAGCCCTTGCAGGGTCATTGATTACTCTACACGTTTTATGCCTTTTTACCTGCGTACTTAAACGTACTTAATTATGGTCTACGTTTTAGTACGGTTAATTAGCACCTAAGTACGCAGATCTTGTAGCCTAATTAGTCCCTAATTAGTCGCTAATCTGTCTTAATGGCCGGTAATTAGATGGTAATTTTTTTCTGGTATGTCGGGGGTCGGGTTGTGGAGGTTTTTTTAACATTAGAGGCTCTCGTGGCGAAACTTGTGGCGAAACTGCGGTCGGCGATGATACCGGTAGTCAACACCGCCGTTATCCCGAGGTCATAACGTGCATCCAGCGATCTAACAATTGATCCTCTCAGAAAACAAAAATTCCACAGTTAAATAAATGGGCAGCGATTTTTATTTTTTTGGTGGGGAATTGAATCGCCATTTTGAAAAAGGGTTTTAGGGTAAAGAAAATTCCGTGTTTTTTTTGGAGTAGAATCTCGGAGAAAATCTACCAAAAAATCTCACAATTTCTTTCAATATGAATATTTTGTTAAGATTTTTTTCTTTGATATTTTTACATCGCCAAATTTGGCTAAATATTCTTTTGGATGATCGTCACTAGGGCAAGATCACAAAATTGGACAATATAATAAAGTAATAATAATAATAACAAAAATTACCGGGGCAGCAAGGAGGTCTTCTTCGAAGGTGACTGCCGACCAGAGGTCGGCGACCCTACGAGAACTGCTGGCCTGTTCCAGTTACCGCCGCACCGTCGCGATTTCCGGGCACGGAAAATACGGCGACTGACTGAGTTGAGGACGGTGGCGGCCGGCGGGGACCCGCCCGCCAAATCACCGGCCTGCGAGCGACACCCGTCGAAACAACAGCCAACTCATCTAAAATTTTCAGTGATTTTCCACCGCATTAGGGGGCGGGGGGGCAAGGTAAAAACAAACTTAACACAGAGGGAGTGAGTAAAATTAGTTTTTCACTTTTTTTACTGCTGTTCCCTTTCCTTTCTCTTTCGTCCCCCGCTTTGTTTTTTTCCTCTTCCGTCTGTGCACTGCAGTTTTTGCTGCTGTTGCTGTTGCTGCTGTTGCACTGTGGTCGTCTTCTTCGCATCGCTGCCGTTTCTCTTTGAAGAAAACATGGCTCTCTTGTTCATGGCGATGGAAGCGCCATATGGCGTAGCATTCTGCTTTACCCGTTTTCAATTAGTGTAGGAGTATTATAGAATGAGATTCTCTTCATTGATTGCATTGGAATTCGTCGTCCGGGGAGGGAAAATTTCTGATTAGGATCATGTGATAGAGCTAGGGAGCAAATAAGTGGGGTTGGGAGATATGATGGTTTGTGATGGCAAAATGAATAGGAACAAACTCAAGGCTATGTTTATCTGCTGAATGTAGTGGTCCGAGTATGTACAGGATGTGAGAATCAGAAATTGTGAGGCTCAAATTGTGTGAAGAATTCAAGGTTTTGTTGTGTTTATCTGTTTCAGTGTTTCTGTGTTTTGGTTTTGTTTGTTTTGTGGACTAGGTGTGTGAAGTGTGTGTGTGTGTGTGTGTGTTATTGTGTTTGTTTCTGGTTTCTTTTTTCTGATCTGGAAGTAAAGGTGGGAGAGTATATAGAATTGGAGGGGCAAGGGGCAATGCTGGAGACAGACGAAGGCCAGGCGGCCTACTACGCACCAGGCTGCGACATCGACAGTGGTGAGGAGGGGCTTGCAGTACTTCCGAGGCATACTAAAGTGTTGGTCACCGGCAACAATCGGACGAAATCTGTGCTTGTAGGACTCCACGGCGTGGTGAAGAAGGCGGTTGGACTCGGCGGCTGGCACTGGCTGGTAACACTATTGAATGCAAAAGCCTTTGTCTATTGCAGAAGAAAAACCAATGGAGACTGTCGAGCACGGCTGGCCGTTTTCTTTGGCAACAATCTAAGCCATGTTGCGATCTTAAGGAAAAAAAAAAAGGCTAGAAGTGTGAAATCAGGATTTGCCGATTGTTCTTTTGTTTTGTTTGCTCTTCTCAAAACTGGATTCTAGGCTTCTCGCTGAAGGTCGTGGTAAGAAATGCGGGAGGAAACGCTAGAATGCGAGATCTAGCTTCTTTAAGGTTGAGGAGCATTTGGAGAGGGAAAAGACCTCCTGAGAAAAGAAGCTCTTCTGTGCAATCTCTCTGTTCTTCTAGGTAGAAACTTGGAGGCCAAGCCTTCGCAGCTCTGGCTTTGACAATGTTCGCAAAAAGTCTGTACCTTGTGTGTTTTTCCTGTGGTTTTTTTCCTCCTCGTTGAGGTCAGTCATGAGGGATGATGCAATAGAACTGGTGGAATGCAATAAAGACAGAATTTCTGATCTCTATTATTGTGCCTGGCTGCTCAGGTGCTCACGAATGGTGCTCAAGTAAAGCTTCAGCGTAATGCATTGAGCGTGATTGAAGCTGCGACTGGTCAAGAAGATGATGATGACATCGAGGAGGACAATCTGTTCTTCCATGGACATAGCTTAGGTTCAGTCTTCTGCTCAATGCTTCTCTCTCCCAATTGTGTTTTGTAGCATTTTTTAAGGTGATTCCTGATGTGATTGTGTTTTGTAGCAGTTGTTTTGAATGTGATTCTGACATGATTGTGTTTTGCAGCTTTTGTCTTGAGTGTCATTCTGATATGACCGTTTTGTAGCATTTGTTTTGAAGGTGATTCTGATGTGATTGTCTTTTGTGGGATTTCATGTGAATGTGATTCCAATGTGGTTTTTACAAGATTGATCTCTGATGATGGTTTTAAACTGCTACTGAAGAGCTGTTGAATTTCCAAGAGATTCATCTTGATTAACCATGAGGCTGTATATGGGTGCAAGAAATGCCCAAGAGCTCCAAAGTGAAGAAGACTTGGATGCAATAGTGTTGGATCAACAGAGAATGTGTCATTGGAGAAGACTGATGGCTGATGATGTGCATGTGTTACACATGCAGAAGATGACTACCCAAGAACATTCAAGACTAGTGGGCAATCACGATGCAAGTCAACCATATCAACTTCTATGATAGCAAGTGCGAGAGATGGTCATCACCATTCAGTGGCTGCAGATCCTGCTGCTAGTGTCTTTGGGCATTGCTTTGAGAAGAAAGGAGGAGGAGATGTCAAACTGGAAGAAGGAACTAGGCCATCCAGCAATGCACTGCCGGTATGATGATAAAACCTCAGACTACAACCAATCTCTTATGACTATCTTGCCCAAGCTCAGCACCAAAGTCCCTGTGAAGTCTCTCCTTCTGTATGACAAATGTCTGAAGAATTTTGTTGGATCCCCTGAAGAATTTGTATACACATTGTCTGAAGAATTGGGTCCCATTTTCTAGTAAGGGCCAAAGAATATTCTGGAGATTTTTGCAGTCAACAAATGATCATAGATTCTGTGCAGGATTGAGGCTTGAGTTGCAAGATCTGAGTTGGGTTACTGGCTAATGTTGGAAGATACCTCAGCACTTCATTGAGAAATGCTTGATAGTTGAGTTAGTTGCTTGTCCTCCGATTTTGAAATTCTTGTCCATTTTCCTGTTCTGGGTGCAGACAGTAGATCTCAGCAAACTAGAGACTGCAGCACTCAAGAGATATCGAAGGCATTTCAAACTGGTAAGCATATCTGATCATACCATAAAATGGATGCAAACTGGTGATGTATCTGATTGTACATTAAGGGGGGATGAATAGCTGCTCATATTGAGTGCAAATCATGGATGGTCAGTCCCTGAACTTCATGCTTGTACACTGCAGTACTATACTGCATGTCTAGGTGAATACAGCAATTCATTAGCTAAGGTCACCTTCCTGCTTTGAGAATGTCCTGTATCAGCATGTCTAGGTTGTGCAACGCAGACTTAGGTCTCTGAAAGTTTGAACAAACTTCTGTTTTGGGCAGTTTTGCCACAAAACAGAACTGAAGCAGAATCAGAAGCTGCAGTAGATTCTTACTGCAGAACTGATGAAGTGATCAATTCCTAGTGCTTTGATGATTAGTACCTGGTATAGCTTGGAAGTTAGTTATCCTGATCAACTTGGCTGTTGTAGAATAAGGCCCAACATGGTGATCATAAGAAAAAAATTCTCATGGTGGGATTCTGTTCCAGTTCTTGTTTATCTGTTGATCACCTGGAACTAAACATGGTGTTGTTGCATGGATTTGTTCCAAAGGTTGAGGTTGGTCCAAATTCTTCAAAGCAGCAACTTCTGGATGCAGTTGGCAGACATTTCATGTCACAGGTAAGGACCATCTGGTCAGAGATGGTGACTTCTGGATCATCCGTGTTCAGGGGAAATTTAGTACAGACACTTTCTCTCATAGAATTCTTACTGAAGTACCAGTAGAGCAATCTGCTCTGTTTGATCATAGATACAGTTGTTGCTCACAGGCAGCCTCTTTTGCATTTACAGAACCCTCTAGCATGGTGGAGTTTGTGGTGTAACTACAAGTGAAGTATTGGATATTGATGATGCATGAGTTAGGGCTTGGAAGCTACTCACCCAACACTGCAGCACATTAGAGTCTTCAATGCAGTTCCCATCTGCTTGCATATTCTACAAGATGATGAATTCACAGAGAGAACCTTGTATCATCATGTTGACTTGTTGATTTCACTGTAGAACTTGCTTGAGGATGAGCGCCTGCAGAATCCATTGGTGCTTTAGCTGATGGTAGTTCTCATATGGAATGTTTCTAATAATTTGGATGTTGCTTGCAGCAGGAGTTGGATGAGTTCCAGGTGATTACAGGTTTTATGCAGGCTGCAAAACGTCTCAAAGCATAGTTGATATCCTTTGGAACTTCTCCTTCAACATCATTTCCTCAAAGGTTGGCTTCCTCAAATTTGGAACCTGCATTGCCAAAATACACCAAGAAAGGGAATTCAAGGGGCTCATGTCAACATGGCAACTCTCTCTTGTGCCTGGTGACCCTGCATCATATCCTGTCATTGTACCACACAAAGTCAAGCTCTACTGTTAGGATAAGCCAGAGAAGCTATTGAGCACACTGGATAGCTGGAAGGTACCATCTAAGGACTTTCTCAGATACAGGTGCTGTGACCTTCATTGTTAGTTTCCACTAGCTGTACAGAAGGCTTTGGGCAAGCCGTAGGTAATGTTAAGGTTTCGCTCTATTTTTTCAGTTGCCCCCTGGACCACAATGTACATTGAATGGTTTGATGTGCTTTTGACTCTCTGCTTATGTACCACCTGTCACAAAGGGAACCAAATAATGCCTCAATACAGCTGTAAGAAAAGTTTACAGGCTTTCTTGTCTTTGTGTTTGAACCTTTCTTTGTGTATGCAAATGTCTGGAGTATGTGTCTAAGGATTTTGATGATGTTGGGTATGTTGCTTGGAAGATGAGTGTAAAAGCAAATGTCAGATTTAGTCTGCACCTACTAACCTGCTCTTTTTGCAGATGTTATTTGCCAATCCTGTAGTCACAGAAGGGGGAGTTTTGGAGTGATGGGACGATTTCAAGTTGAAGTCCAGGCTCCATAGCCTTTGGACTACTTGGATGCTGGCAGATGACTTATTGACATCTTGTGTTGTGACTGCAGTCATACTTGCATTATGTTGCCTTTTTGTTTCAGATTTCTGGGAAAGAAAAATCCTAGGAATCTAGTAGTAGTTTGTTGTCTCAGTATGTTGCTAGCTGGGTGGAGGGTTGAGGAGGGGGAATGCATAAACTTTATGGGCAGCTGCCTAGTTCACCTGGCAGTCAGTTGATAGTACACTTCTTGTTTATCATGAAGAGGAAGCATCAACTGGTAATGTGCACGAAGTACCAATCTGTGAATCTGTCTTAACCTCTGCTCTGCCCTAAGGTTAGCTTTGCTTGTTGTCCTAAGCAGTTGGCAAGGATCAGCTTCCAGTGCTTCAAAGGATCAAGGGATTGAATGAAGCTGGGGATCAAAGGAGCACTTGGATGACTGGTTTAGCTGCTGTGTGCTTGTTAAGCCTATTGCAACATCAAAGGGCAGGAAACATTTTGCTGATGACAGTGTTTTTCAGTATCAGATTGTACAGACATGGCAGCCAAATAACGTTCTGTAACTTCTGCATTTTCTTCAGACAGTTTGAGGAGACCTTCTGTAAGAGCTTCATCCTCTTTTAGGCAAGAGGATGAAAGCTCTTGTCAACTTCTTTCTTCAGGCCTTCCTCTTGCAAGATAATGATTTGCACAAAGCCCAAGCCTTTGAATGACAATGCCTGTGTCTATCTGGACATGAGTATTGAGAACTCAGGAATTGAGTCAACCTGAACAAGAAGAAGCTTGTGAGAAAATCTGAAGAGCTGTGGGGGTGAATTTGCAACAAACATTTTAGCTTCTACCGTAAGCCCCTTACCTCCCCTTCCCAAAAGTTCTCACACAAGTACACTTCTGATTTTGCAAACTCATATGAACAGTAAAATTTCACAAGGCCTTGTGAAGTATGCAATTGACCCTCACAACTTGTGTAGGGTAATGCCCTTGTTATGAGTGCATGATGCAAGGCTCCTCAGATGTTAGGCAAATCTTGGCCAGAAAGTGTTTTGCCACCCCATAAGAAGTATGCATGATGGGTTCACAAAAAAAGAAGTGACACGAGCTTCAAGCTCAAAGCTCCTCAAAAGATTTCATGGCAATGAAGTCATACTCTCAACACCCATCCTAAAACCTAGACTTGTAGATCTAATCAATTTCGAAATTAATACTTTCAACTTGCTAAAACCTAGACTTGCAAGACGATCCAATTATTCTCGAAATCCCCCTACATAAATACAACAATCAGTGACAACCATGCTTGTGATCTCCCAAAATCCAAAACGTCTGATCATTGCAACCTCACACGTTCCAAAACAATGTACACAGTCTTTTCAGTATCTAGGTTTTTGGCATGCTCAAACAATACAAGAAATGGCAGATTTCAACCAATGCAAGCAACATAGAAAATGGCAGATAATAAGTGACAAGAATTTTATTCCATTTGATGTTTAGGCCTTTCCTAGCCCACAAGTGTTGGATCAAATTTGCTTTCAAATTATGCTGAGCTTGTGAATTCTCTAATTCAACTATGCCTTCATATATGCTTGCAAGGTTGAACCTTTTCTCAAGTGATCTACATTTGCTCCATTGAACAATGGCTTCACATTTTGCTCCATCTCATCTTCAGCAACCACGGTATGTAGTAAACTCATGTAATAAATCGTGAGTTGATAAATTACGTCCATTTGTCTCAACTTGCACAAGTTTTGAACGAGAACAAATCTAGATTGCAAGACACCAATTTACATATCATTACATTTTTTCTTACACTGGCAAGTGTTATGTGATTGTTGGTGAGTGTTCAAACATCTTTTTTGCATCCATGGGGTCATCAAAGGATCAAGAAATTAGTGCTAGAAAGGGCATGGGTATCTCATGGAAATGCTTTAACCCTATGAAGTGAGAGGAAGTGAATCATGATGCATTTGTTTAATTATTGAAATTTTATGATATTATAATGTTCTTTCCTTCTTCTTTTTTGTTATGTAATGACTAAATTGACAATATTTTTCATATTATTTATGGGTATCTGGAAAATCAACCAAAGTTAGGGAGCAAACAAGCAGTTTGAGTGAAAGGAAAATTGACATAAAAAAATTGAAACCATAAAGATTACATGTGCATATAACAAGGAACCAAATTGAATTTTGTAATAAAAATGCGGATAAAACTAGTTTAATCACGTGTTTTGGATTTCATTATCATGCACTATCATTATTATTATTATTATGAGGTTTCATTGTTGTATTTAATTATTCAATTTTTATGTTATAAATATATATGGTCATGGTATGTCTGGGTGCGTTCGATTTTAGTCATTTCAATAAATTTTGCAAACTTTTGTGAATAATAATAATAATGAAAAGACTTTAAGGGAATCAGGGGTCAAATGAAGGAGCTCCTTCATTTGGTTTTTTAAATTACAAATTTTCAAAGGAAATGGTCATCCATTCAATCAATTTTCTATCAATATGGTCCACCGGTTACCGGATCTAGCTCGGCTATGTCCGGTAATAGACGACTTCCGAACCGGTTTACCTCGTCCTTAGTGGTTAGTACGATATGTCTTTGGGCGTGCTGCAACCAACAGAGCGCAGGTTCGAATCCGCTCCTGGTCGCGCAGACGAGAAAAGCTGCTGGAACAGTAGCCAACTGTGTACACGTTTTGCAGCCAGCCTTCGCATTGTGGGCAGGAATTGCTCGAAGAAACTCTTCCCAAGCTCTGGCTGCGAGATCTCCTTGTTGCAGGGATTCATTCTAGAGCTGTTTGTACCAGGAGTCTAGAACTGCAGCGAGAACGATATCCGTCGGCGTTGTTGTTGTTGTTGTTGTTGTTGTTGTGTGTGCTATTTTGCATTTTCGACTTGAAAGATCAGCAATTGAACGACCTCCATTCCCGCACAGGTTCTGAGTCGTTCCAGAGCTTATTATGTAAGTACCAGCCGGGTGCTGTCTTCATATTAGCTCTCCATCGGGAATTCAGTACGCGTTTTTTGTGTGTTCTATTATCATCGTGGCTGCTGATTTGCGATGTGTTGTTCTTAGTAGAGGAGATCGCGATTTTGTCATTCCTCGAGTCGGAGAAAATCGCGTACAAGGCAGTACTTTCTAAATTTCATTCAGATCCAGTATCAGATCTCGTATCGGATGCTGCCAAACTTGAACAGATTCTGCGATCTGTAGAGTTAGATCGCATAAGAATCGAACTCTGCAATGTCGCACACATCTGTGTGGAATCAAGGGGTTTGATCCGAGAGCCTTTGCTTGACAGGCCTTGGCGCTAGGGTATGTTCATCCACCTGTTGCTATTGCTTGAGCGCTGCGTGGTGCGCAGCCGTTTGCGGAACAGCGGAAGACGATGGAGAAGAAACTCCTTTTCATTCTGCTCCTGTTTCTGCCGTTTGCGCTAGCGTCTTCTCCGGCCGAGCTCCGGCTTCTTCGGGGTAATATCGTGAATAAGCGCGAGAATGAGAGGAAGCGTGCAAATGTGACGCTGCCGGATTACCATCTCTATCACACCATGGCTTCTTTGCTTCAGCAGGTGAAGAACATTGTGGATCGGCATCCAAGCATCATGCAGATGGAGATTGTGCGATCGGAAGTGGACGGTTATTCCACGGAGATGAGTGTGGTGACGGTGTCGCCTGGTGGATGGAGTGAATCGGAAAAGAAAGAAGAATCAGCGGCCAGTGAGAAGCTGCGGCTTTTGCTGGATTTCGGAGGCCATGCCCGAGAACTGGTAACCTCGGAAGTGGCATTGCGTTTGCTGCAGATGCTGGGAGGCGAGCATGATCTCAGTAAGGTCGCTGGAGCGGCGGTCGTTGCTCGTCTTCTTCCGCACAGTATCATCAAGATTGTGCCGATGGAGAATACAAACGGTCGGAGAAGAGTGGAGGCGGGGCATCTTTGTGAGAGGAAGAACGGGCGAGGAGTGGATACCAATCGCAATTGGGATGTGGACTGGGGCAAGAAAGAGAAGGATTACGATCCGCATGAGGAGTATCCAGGAACATCGGCATTCAGCGAGCCCGAAACTCGTATTCTTCTGCAGCTTGCCAAGAGTTTCAACCCTCACGTCTGGGTGAACGTGCACTCTGGAATGGAGGCTTTGTTCATGCCTTATGATCACAAGGCGATGCTGCCTTTAGACCAAGGAGCTGCAGCCATGCAGAAGCTGCTTCAGACTCTCAATGGCCAGCATTGCAGTGGCAAGTGTGTGGTAGGATCTGGTGGGACCTCTGTAGGATACCTCTCACATGGCACCGGGACTGACTACATGTATGACTCCTTGAAAGTACCCATTGCATTGACATTTGAAATCTTTGGAGATTTCTCTGCTCCCAATGAAGACTGCTTCCGAATGTTCAACCCTATCACACCTGCACAACTTGAAAGTGTGATTTCCAAATGGGCACCCATTTTCTTCTCACTTTTATGTCATCTTCCTGAAACCCTAATGAGCATGCCCATGAGGACTGTGAAGGCACCATGGCGGGTCAATTCCAGCTCTAGCTACACCATCCAGGACCCTGGGTTGCTCAAGCAGATCATATCCCTTAACAGCCATACTAATCGCCCCAGATCACAACATGTTTGGTATGGAATGGATGCATTGGCTGAAGGAAAGAGCCTCCCAGCAGTGGATTTGCAAACATCCACACAACTCTACTTCATTTTCACTCTCATGCTTTTTTTGCTCAGCTGCTTTCGATGCTCCAGGTTTTACAAACGGCTGTTCAAGGTGCTTCAGTTCAGATCAAACACCTGAGAAGCAGCAGTCTTCTGTCTTGAGCAACACATATTTTCTCACTATCTATCAAGCTGCAGTTTCCCATTCATGACATCCAAAGGCTGAAGTACCATCATGTTGATATACAGACATCCAGAGGTGTGGAAATTTAGAAGACTGCAGAATTGAGTGTTCTGCTGACTTAACTCCATCTTAATACTGCCTTGCTCAGGTTTATCCTCCATTTGTGCAAGCTTTGTAGGTTCCCATACAATCATTTTCATACAATTTCTGGAATGGGTGTGTAGTCCCTGGAAGTGTGTAGGTTTGCAAACTTCGTCTCTGTATTTGAAATGCAAATACGTGCTGGGTTGAACAAGCACAACCTGATTGAAGCATGTTCTGTCATCAGGTTGCTAGCAGAGGTTGAGTCTCTGCAATCCAGAGCAGTGGTCAAATTTCTTTGTTGGTGGTGTAAGCAGCACTACTTGTAACAAGTCTTGGAAATCAGGTATGTGGAACTCTTATCCAAGTACTTACATATGCAAACATTCTTCTGTTGTAACTGTGTATTGTTTCCATTGTCTTTCATGCTCTGGATAAGATTTGAATGTGTTTTTGACCTGCTTGCAGATCACCTACACCTACACACTGGACACCAATTGGAGATGTGATCCATTTCCCTTTTCTCAATCTTGAGGCATCAAAGAGGCAGCAGGATGTTCTGCTCTTCCCTCCCTTCCTGGGGTTATGACCGATTCTGAAGTGGTCTGCAGATTGGATATCTAGGCAGTTTTGCTGCAGCTTATGCTGTTCACCACACTCAATGCTTGTGGGATAGATCTTCCACATCATGATTGTGTGTAATTTTGTATGCAACTCCAAGTAAGCTTATAAAGGTTTAGGGTTTAGGATTCCAGCATTAGGACAATGCTAATAAGGACTCCAGTCATAAGACTTGTTTACAGTAGCCTAGTGGCTGTAGGACCTTGAAGCCAGTTTGGACAGAAAAAGAGGAGGTCAGTGTTGTGGGTGGTGCGCAATTGTGCTCACTAACATCAGGCGGGATGTACTAGACTGGGATTTTTACCCTGATTACAAACACATTGTTTGTAGATCCCAATGCCCACTAGTAGGCAAGGGATGTAAGGGAGAATTTTGTGGAAGAAACTTTCAGTCAATGAAGATTGTGATGTGGATTATCATTGACTACCAGGAATGTCCTTTCTAATTTTACTGATCTTGAAGAGTAGCATACAGGCACATAAAGTTTTTTCTGACAGTTTACTTCACTTTTTCTTTAACTTTCAAATTTGGTTTTGAGTGAAGGGCATCTGTCACAATGTCCAGTCAACTGTTTTCCATCAACTCTCAGAGCTGTAACAGTGGTGATCATTCTGATTTTTTGTTAATAACAGCATAAGCTTCTCCTCAAGACCATTATATTTGTCTGCAATAGTCAATGTCTGTAGGTCACACTCAGATGCCAGCTTTGTGTTGAAGTACACATATGATTTGGAGTGTGTAAGTTGCTTGGGAAATAGCTGTGATTCACAAATTACAGAAGCTGTGTTTACTGAACACAGCCAGTTGATGAAACAAGTTTGTTGCTTAAGGAATGCTACAAATGTCCCATGCTGTTGTACATATCTACTTACTGTGTATCATGTGCAGGAGAGCACTTCTCATGGGTGAAAGGGTGCAATGTCTAGAAACTGTCCTCTCTGGATTTCATTGATTTTGCAGCAAGGGCTGAACTACTCAATTGGTTCAAGCTGCAACTTTGTGTTTGTTAGTGCTCTGCAGGGAAATCAGGAAGTTCAAGAGTCAGTAGATGTTGGTAAAAGCAAAGTGGAGTACTTAAGGACAATTGCTGAAGACCTCATCAACTGTGTCTTGAGGTGCAACAATCAAGTGTCATCCCCTGTGTAAGTAAAACTCCACTGCCATCTTTCCAAGCTCTTGTATTCATGTTTGTGACCTGAATTGAATCTCCATCCTGTATTTGAGCTTCTTTGCTATGTTGATTGTATGGATTTTGCCTGGTGTACCAACAGTGTTAGGTTGTAAATCCTTTTCTTCAATTTGCATGGCTTTTGTTTCAGATTGTGCTCCAGTAAACAAAAGCTCACCCCCTAGTAGATGAAAGATCTGGGCCTGTGCAAATTGCAAAGCTACAGTCATTCTTTGAAGCAAGTCGATTATACAGATAGCAATGTTATACCATCTACATATATTACCATATATCTTCTGCAAGGTATGCTGGTCTCAAACATTGAAGCTCATGCATAATCAATCCTTGAATTGGACATGCCAAATTAGATAAGCAGCTTGCAGGTCTGGTATAGGAGGTGAAACTTACACAGTAACTATGAGGTTGAAGGAGCTGAGAAGCAACAGAGGAATGTCCATCTTTCAGGTGCACCTTTTGGACTAAGAGAAGCTTTGGTTCTTCCCCTGCCCAACAAAAGTTCATCAACACCTGGAGTTATTGAACCAGTTGATTGCTGTGATTCTTTGAGGACACAGCAGCAGCACATGAGCAACAACCAATGTATGCTAACAAAATGATTACTAGCAATAACTTCACAATTGTTCTGCATTCTATGTCACTATACTCCATATGAATGGATGTGTATCTGATGCTAGATTGAGTGCACCCTGAGAATCTGCATAGTAACATACTTCCATGTGAACAAAAGGCAGAAAACTTACATTGGAATTGGAAAAGAGTGAAGGCTAGCAATGCTATCTGTTCTCCTGTGTGAGTTGTTCCCAGTTAATAAAATTGGGTTTAATGCCTTAATCTTGTTTCCAAAGGCTGCATTAGCAGCAGCACTTTCTCCTGTATGATCCTCTGGCAGCTCCAAAAGATTATATGCCTGAGGATTTCCTGCTTGTGTGATTTGGAGCTCTGGAAGGTGACCCTGATTGCAGTTTGTGTGAGCATAAAATGTTTGACTGGGATGACAACTCTCTTCTGACAATTGCTGCATGTGAGCTTGTGCTTCTTCTTCTTCTTCATTTCGTCGGAGATCAATCTCTGGGGTAAACTGAGCCAATACCTTGCAAGCTGTTGTTGGCACCAAAACTTGATTTGTTGTGTCTGGTTCCAATATTGCAATCATGCTTTTGAGTTGTTTCTCAGATGAGTTGTCAAAGGAGACAGCAACAGTTGTACCTATGTTAACAAGCTCTGCATCTCGTGATGCAGCTAATTTATCTGAGCAATTTTGGGAAGCTGCAGTCAGTTTATCGTTGGAAGCTCTTTGATGAGATTTCTCCTCCAGATTTAGACCTGCAGATGAATCCTTGCTTGTTGCTTCCCAGTCAGGAGTCAGGGGATTTGCCCCAACAGCTTCCAGTGTTGTTGCTGAGTGCAGAGATTGATCTGCTGCAATGATTGGCATCTCAGTTTCCTCCTCTCCTTGAGTTCCTGAATTCATGGATGCCCCTTCTTGCACCACAGGTATGTCACTCAATTTCATTCTATGACTTCCATGACTTGCTTCATTACCCTTGGCTTGTGCTTCTTCCTGTTGAACAGAATCTCCCTCTACCACTTCAGCACACTCTTGGAGTGGAGGTGCATCAGCATCCTCTGGATATTCAAACTGGTACACTTCCATTGTGGGTGATCCATACTGAGGTAACACCCTATTCAATCTCTTTGAAGTGGTTGCAGAATTGAGGACTTTGTGACTACCTGACAGATATCCTTCTGGCAGCTCAGAACTTGAATCAGCCAGAGAATAAACATTCTCAAGGGTCATTGCTGCATTGCAAGTATTGTACTCAAAAATGCTGTTGGTGGCAATTTGTAGTGCACTGTGAGGAACTGGGTAGCTATTCCCTTGGCTTCCTTCCTCTTGTTGTTCAGATTGCAAAGGTGACAATGATTGCACAGCACCATTGCCATCTTTACCACAAGAAGTGGCAAGTGCATGATTGTTGGCATCTCCCTCCTGTTGGTCAGAGAATGAAAAGGCAGAGCCCTCTTTGTCTGCATTTTGAGACACAGTGGTCACTTGGTCATTGACAATAGCTGCTTCCTGTTGCTCAGAACCTGCAAGTGACAAATCCTCAGAGCACAACAGATCTTCACAACAAGTTTCAGAGAGTTTGAGCTCACTGTCACCAGACGTTCTACCAGAAGTGGTTGTAGTGTGTGAACCAGCTGCACACACTGATGTAGACTCTTCTTGACCAAGAAAACAATTGCTGGCATTGATATCATGTGGTGCAAGTGCATCTCTTTCCATGATTCTGTTCTCTGCCCCAAAATGCAAATCTTCTGGGAGAGTATCAAACACACTTTGGTCACTGGGTTGATCAGCCTTCACATAAGCAGTCTCATTATCTGCCACAACAAAATGCAAGTCACTGTTCTCAGAAAAAATCCCAAACTTTAGAATTAGACCTGCTTTGAGCTCATCCAGTTGTTTCCACACAACTGTCCCTAACGAATTTTCCTTACTGATCGAAACAGACCTGTGGTGGATACACACGTCAATGATGTTTCATTGATCTTGGAGAAAAGAAATTAGCAAGTGATTTGCATGTCAATCATGTTTCTGGGAGAATTTCTCTTTCTTGCTACAGCAAGAAATTGTGTGAGAATTCCTCTTCTTGCTGCTGCACCATTGTCTGCATGATTGGTTTGTGTGGAATGCACAACAAACCTTCAACAGCCAGCAGAGTGTAATCTTTCTTTGCACCAGACCGTGAAGGCAGACTTTGTGTTCTGAAGTCCTTGTTTCGATCACTACAATTCTTTGCATTTGATCTCAAGAGAGGAGCACTGAAACTTCGTTGCAAATGTGGTGATGACAGATCCCACTCTGCTGCACCACAGTGCTCATCATACACTGGACCATCCCACAGATCATCCTCTCCTTCATTGTCAGATACTTCCACGTCCAAGCTTGACTTGTCAGAAGAGAAACTCTCTTCTTCAAACTCGGAATCAGAGCTGTAGCAATTTTCCTCTGAGGGAAAATTTCCAAGGTGCATAGCTTGCACAGCACCTCTTGATCCAAAGCCATTCATAGCACCAACACCAGCAGGTACATCGCCCCAAGAGCTCACAATGCTCTCAAGATCTTTGTCCCTGTTTGCTGGAGATGTGTTGTTGAGATCTGCTGCTATTGTTGCTGGGCTTCTGAGATGAACCTGATTCAACTTCTCAAATTCTTTGTGCTCATTGCTGAGCTTTGATCCTTGCTCTTGATCAAGGTCAATGCCAACACGGTTTCTGGAACCAGAAGCCATGAACTCTGTAAGCTCTTCTGTTGTTACAACATTTTGTAAGTGGAGTGCTTTCAAACAAGCATACCCATTCTGTTGTTTCCATTTGATGTTCGAATCTCGGACAACAGAAGGTCCTGGTTCATCTTCCTCCCCCTCCTCCTCCTCCTCAATGTCTTCTTCAAGAGGCAGCAGCTTTCTTGTTTGGCTGTAATGAGTTGTGGGTATCAAGAAGCCCTGACAAAACTCCTTTGACCCATCTCCGGTTCTGTTCTGGAGCCAAGGGAGAACCAATCTGTCTCCATTGCTGTATTGTCCAAGCTGAAGTTTTGATGCATTAGCACAATACCTGGATGTTGGTGTAGAGAATGTTTTGAAGTTGTTTTTGAGGATTGGGGGAGTGGGGAAAGAACCAGAGGTGGAGGAGACCATGGCAGTGCTCCTGCTACTGCTGTTTGTGAAGAGCTCACTCTCTGGGAGCTTGAATTCAGCTGGTACTGAAGGTGAAGAGGTCCTTTGCAATGCTGCATTCGCTTGCTCCCACTTGCTCTCTGGAAATTGAAAGGGTACCTCATGAGGCGGAGTTCCAAAGTTCACAGAACTGTCCATCTTGTTGAAGGAATCCAGTCGAAAGCTGAGGCTTCCAGGGCTTAGGGACTTGGAAAGACTGATACAAGAAGGGCTTTGCAAAACATTCAAGTGCAGGCTTTGAGCTTTAGATCCAGCCCAGCCAGGGCTTGACCTGAAGAAAGAGTGCCATTGATTCTCTACAGAATCATCTGAAGTATCCTCATTGGTGCAAAACTTATCCGGGATATCTTTCATTGCCAGAAGAGGATGCACGAGCTCCAGTAATGTGAGGAGAGTGTCAGATACTGCCTCTGTGCCATGCTTGTGCACCACTCGGAGCAACACATTTGCAACTGGCACATCTGCAAGCAAAACATTGACACACTTCCAGGTTCAAATCTTGTGTAGGAGAACCACCACCATCTCCACCTAATCAATCAATAGTGCAAGATCTTGAACCCAACAGATACATCAACTACTGGTGTCTCAGATGAGCTCACTCCATGGAAGTGCATGCTCATTTTTGGGGGGGTAGATGTGTTTTGATGAATGCTGAAGAGATGAAGTTGGAGTCTGTGGAGTCACATGAGTGAGTACCTTGAAAAGATAGAGCAGAGAGAAGGCGAAGAATGGTATCTTTGTGGAATTTCAACCGATCTCTTGTTGGGTACTTGAGAAATCTCTGCAACAACCCATGTTCAAATGGATCAGTTTTCAGTGATTCAGGAGCTGAAAACCATAAGCTTGAATGCATTCTCACCTTCATTCTTGCTGGAGTCAAAGGAAGGAAAGATAGTCACAAACACAAGAAGAAGGTAAGAAGAATGTGGGTGGGTGGGTGGGTGGGGGGATCTGTCTGTTGAAGCTAGATTACAAGGACTTCTTACTTGGGATTCTGGAAAGCAGGAATCGAAGATCATCTCCATGAGGGACTGAATCTCATCATCTTCCACATCGAGACAACTTCGGATGTTGTCCTGCAGCAATGACACAAGCACAAATGTCAGGCATGATGACAACATGATCAGCAGACAAAGTCTTCAACCTCAATACCATTTTGCACAGAATCCATAGGTACACAATTAGTCTTTCTGCACTCTTGTGATCATCACCAGCACTGAGGAATGGGATCAGTGCCAAAGAGATTGCAACAAACCAGCTCTGCTTGGAATGTTTTGTTCACATCTTCTGCATCCTTGATCTTCTCCCTGAAGCTGTTGTTGCCTCCAGAGATTGCTCTCAGTAAGAAAGCCATAGACTCTTTCCTATAAGAGTGTCATAAAAACATTCAAAACCCCATAACCATTCCACGTGCCTCAAGCTCCTCAGCTTGACTTCTGCTACAATATATTTGATCACAACTCTTTGGTGTGCATCATTCATTCAGCTGTAACAAAAGTCTTGCACAGAAGAAGTCTTGGGGTTTCTGCAGGCACCAATGCAAGCTCTCATACTAATGAGAAGCAGCTTTGATTGATCCAAGCAACCAACTACTGTCATGGTATGAGAAGTCTAGCTGAATCCAGAATGCAAAAATATCAGTTGAATCTTGCAGAGCAAACCAATTCTGATGCACATTCATTCAGCTGCAACAATCATCAAACTACACAGAAAAAACAAAAGAAACACTACATTTTCATAACCCTTCCTGCTCAGCACACTCCTATTTGCATGAGCACAACCAGACTGAAAAGGAAAGAGAAGAAGAAGAAGAAGAAGACTGGGAGCTGGAGGGAGATCAAATGAGGCCGAGACAACAGTAAGAGTTGTTGACATCAACTAGACATGGCAAAAAGCAGCAAGTACACACATACCCATCTGTAGCTTTCTCATGCACATTCGAGCAGCAAGTACACGCATACCCATCTGTAGCTTTCTCGTGCACATGCAGGCAGCGAGTACACACATACCCGTTTTCTAGCTTTCTCATGCAGATTCAGGCAGCAAGTACACACATACACATCTCTATCTTTCTCATGCACATTCAGCTCCAAACAACTAACTGGGTGTCAAGAACAACAGCAGCAGCAGCAGCCACAGCCAGACAAACAGATCATGCTCAAAACTCATTCATACACTGTTCCAAAGAGGCTCTCTGGAATTCATTCATACATGTGAGAAGCAAAACAAGAAGCTCACCAGCAGAGAAGAAGCTGAGAAGACCCATCTCCCCCCCTCCCCCTCAAAAAAAAAAAAACAAAACAAAACAAAACCACCCAAAACACAAAACACAAAAAAAGAAACAGCATTCAATTCATGACAACTCTTGCTACTGCTACTGCTGATGAGTTGAAGATCCTCAAAGAATCAAAAGAAAAATATCATGAATGAACCAAATTCATTTCTAACTATTTTGTTGATGAGATTACTTACTGTCGCTCTCTCTATACATACTTATGGCAAAAGCTGCATTGCATTGATCCACCCAGCTGCAGTCCAAGACCCATCCCCAAAAAAAAAAAAAAAGTTGGGAGCGGCGTGGCGGAGGAGAAAATGGGCGTGAGGCGGCGATGTGACGACCATGAGAAGCGCCGATGGGTTTGTTCAGTTTGACTGAGAACAAACCCATCTCTGCAAAACGGTAGTAATAACTGGTTTGTTTTTGTCAACAAATTTGGTAATCAATTTTGTGAGTAATTAGCAGCGCCGATTTGCAGCTTTTTTTTTTTGATTGATGCAACAACAACAACAACAACAACAACAGCAAGAATGGCATTATTCATTCATTGCCAGTGAATGCACTGCTTGGATTTTCTTGGATTTGGGAATGATCCTTCCTTCATCATCATCATCATCAAAACATCATCAAAACATCATCATCATCTCCTTCTTCTTCTGATGATGATGATGATGAGATTCATTCAAGAAGGATATATATTTCTCTCAATTTGGAAGAGGGACCCACTTCTGGATTCTTGGCAATGTGGCATTCAGTCTGCCATGGAAACTTGGCAAAGTCTCCATTTTCTCCTTTTCTTGCTCTTCTTGTTCTTGTTCTTCTTCTTCTTGTTCTTTTAACTTCTTTCTTTCTCCTTCAAAGAAGTGTTGTTTTTTTGGGTTGTAATAATCATGTTAGGGTCTCATGCCAAAATAGAAGGTCCCTTTTTGGCCTCACCTACCAAAGGCAAGGAAACTAGTATTGTGTTTAGCTTCACTCTATAGAGTATAGTATAGATTAAGGGATTTTAATAATAATATTAAATAATAATAATAATAATAGGTCTATCTATATATTTTTATATGAGGATGTTTTGAAAGATAATTTGATATTTTTGGCTTGTGTTGAACTAACTTGAGATTAGTTATTTTATAGAGTTATAATAATATCTTGAAGGGTTTTTGGTTTCTTTTAGAGGATGTTTTTTTTTTGAAGATTATATTTTTGCATGGTAAAATATATATATATATATATGAGTTTCCATAATTTAAATGTTTAACTTGCTTTTATTTACAATCCCATGCTTAATAATAATGTTATGGTTGAGCTCAGGGTTTTTTTTTTTTTTTTTTTTTTTTTTTTTTTTTTTTTTTTTTTTTTTTCCCTATTATGTGCTATAAAAAAATATGACCTTATTTCACAAAATTAGTTGAATTTACACTAGAAAAAAACAAAAATTTCCAAAAATTTCCCAATCTCTTTGGTCAAAGAAAACAACAATATATTATTTTGCCCAACAAATTGTCACTGGTTGAGCTTCTCAAGGATGTGGATCAGGAATTTTATTTTATTTTATTTTATTTTTATTGGAGAAATACACTTTAAAAGTTCAGAATTTAACATGTTTTTCAAAAAAAAATCTCATTTTTACATGCAACCAATATATAATTTTTTAGGAATTTTTTTTTTAGCCAAATTGGCATTGACCCCAAAGGAACATGTAAAAAAAGTGACACTAATCCTTAGGAAAATTTAGCCAAATTTGGCTATAAACCATATATGAATCACAAAACTTGTAATCGTCCTTGTATATTTTTTGGCTATACACTGAAAACCAAATATAGAAATCTGGCTGATTTTTACTCTTCTTTTTTTCCCCTCACTTCTAACAATTGAAAACCTCCAAAATCTTTTTTTCTTAACTTTTGAATTTTGACAAATTTTCACTAATTTTTTTTTTAAAAAAGGCTGCATGCCAAAACCAAAATATAAAAAATATACATGATCCAATATATTATCCATGCAACTCAAAATAAAATAAAATTTGATAATGAACATTACACATGCAATGGAAAAGATGCAATCAAAAATATTTTACATTGAAGCCCACCTTTCTTCCCTTGATGCCAAGAAATTGAATGGAATCATTCACAAGGAGTAAGGAGGAGATGACTTAAACCCAAAAGACACTAAACATTTATGACTTGTTGCTGAAATAATGTCGAGATTCTTGTTTCCCCCACAAGCTTTGTCTAGCACATTTGTTTAGAGTCTCCTTCGTAAGCCCTAGGTTTAGGGTTTGGTCCAAACCCTAAACCCTAAAAACCCTAAGCTCTTTCCCAAAAAAAGAAAATCCACAAAGAAAATTAGCACACAATTTTTTCAACACTAAGAAGGATTAACATGTATAAGACGTGAAATCATTAATTCCTATTGACGATCTAGGTGACCCCAATGGGCAACAAGGGGTGTGTCACACTTTGGCATTGCCATTTACATTCAAAAGTATCTTAAGGCAAAAGAAGAATGATGGAAACTCAAAATATTTCACCATGCAAAAATTATAATCTTTTTCAAAACAATTCCTCTAAAAAAAGAAACCAAAAAATCCTTCAAGATATTATTATAACTCTATAAAATAACTTATTCATCTCAAGTTTCAACACAAGCCAAAACTATCATCTTTCAAAAATCCTCAAATTAAAAATAAAATAAAAATAGACCTATTATATATTCCCTCGAGCTACTATTATATACTCTATAATGAATCTAAACACAATATCCTTGCCTTGGTAGGCAAGGCCAATAAAGCCTTGAGGTACTTGAGAGAAGAAGCTTTAGAATCAAAGAGTGGAAATTGAAATTGGATCATCATCTTGGAACACAAAAACCCGGGCCTTTTGGACAAAGTATGTATGTGAGCAAGAAACCCTCACATGGGTCACATGCAAACTTGCTTTGAGATAAATGGGTTGTTGGATTTGCATGTAATGTTGATTGGCCAATTTTGTGAAAATGCCAAAGAGTTTGTGCCACAATAGTGTGCCAACAACCCCGTCTTCTTTAAGAGAATCTAAGACTAGCTAGAGAGTGTGTGGTGGCATGTGCTCAATGTTGAGCACATATTGTAAAATACTCTCACAATGTACATAGTGTGTATACCATTTTTTAACCAAAATTTTACCTTTTGTTCAACCACTTTTGTTTTGGGCCAATTTTTGCACTATTTTGATTTTTTTTCATAGAAAATTCAATGATTTTCCTCTTAAAAAATCCAAAGTTCTAAGAATCTAAAAAATGTTTTTAAAATCCTCCAAATTCCTATGCATGGATGGTTCAAGTAGGTAGCCAATATGTATATGTAGGAATTTATTTTTCTTTTCATATTTTTAATAGCCAAATTTGGCTAATTCGGTTTATGGATGATGACCACGTCAACTACATCACCAAATTGGGGGTGTGAATACAAAAATTTATTTTATAATGTGAAATTCAATTTCCCTAAAATCTTTATTTTATTTTTTTATTCAAATTCCAAATGAAAAAAAATCAAATTTAACTCCCGCACCATAGGTATTAAAATTTCCAAAACCATCTCCAAAATGCACCTGTACTCATCCACAGCTTTCCAACAACCAATACAAAGAGCACACCCACAATTTCCCTAAAAAAATTATAATATTTGATTTCCATTGAATTTTCAGGGGATGAAAATACTTAAAATTCAATAGCTTTTATGTTACATGTTAGGTCTAAAACTCTAAAACATTATGGTAATAATCACCTTGGTGCACACCCCTTTGCTCATCAAGGACTTTCCAGTTGTGCCAAGAACAAACAAACACAAGGGACCCATGGTTTTGGGAGATCTCAAAACTTGACAAAATCAAACCACCCTATCTTCCTTCAAAGGAGGAGGATTGGGTGAGAGAGAGAAGGCTTGTAGTGAGAGGCTGAGCACTACAAAGTCAATGGCTATAGTGTTATTCACATAGTGTTGGAATAAGCTCAAAAGATTAAAAATAGAATAGCATTTTGCATGCACGTTCTTGTTGAGGATGAACTCAACTCCTATTTGCCATTCAATCATGCTTTGTCATTAACTTTTGTGTGAAAGGTAGTCATATCTTCATTACAAAGTGAAGCAATGGGACAAATTTGTTGCTAGTGTATTTGGAGGTCACCTTATATCCCTCTTACAAAAGAGGAGGGATAGTAGGGTTACTACATACTACATAAAAGTGGTTGGGAGCTTACACCTATAAGCCATTCACACCTAGTGCAAATTGAGTTGTAACTTAGTGTTATGAAACAACAAAAAGGGCATTCACATATATAACATGTTAATTAACATAAAATATGATGTGATAGCCTTGTGATTTAAGGTGTTATAACTCAATGTTAGGAGAATGGTTTGTTAACATCAAATTTTTATAAATTCTTAGATTTGTAATTCAACAATTTTTGTTACATAATAATGTTCAAAACAACCTAATAATTTGTGCTTGTTAACCCCAACTCACTTCTCATCATTGCGCTTATTGCAATTTATAGACAAAAATGTAGTGTGATGTGACAATATTCTTTTTGCAAGAAACAAATGGAAGGAAAATAAATGTCTAAATAGAGGTGCAATGCCATGCTATTCTTTACTATAAACAAACACAAAAAAAATCACAAATGTATCTATGAAAAATTGTTGCAATTTTTTTTAATGTTTGAGTTTCTAGTGCCTAGTTCTACAAAAGCATATGACAGCAAAGTGGTACATTAAAACATGTGATTCTATTCAAAAGGTCATTGTAATGCTTGCATGTCATCAACAACCTTTCAATAGTAATGTGTCAAAAGTTTAATTCTACTCTTAATTCTATTCAAAATTCAAAATTTAACTCAATTTGTGACAACATTTTGCTAATGACCAAGATAAATGATGAAATCCCTTTGATTTTTTTAGATTGTTTTAGCTTTAATGCCATATTGTGTTAACTCAATGTCAATTGGGTGAATTTGAAGTACCTACTAAAGATCTCCTTGTGACTCAAAATCAGCAATTAATCATTAAATGTGAGATTTTGCTGGTTGTGCAAGATGTGTGCACAAATGGACACATCAATAATGAAAGTCACATGAAATTTAAACTTCCCCAATAACTCATTGAAAGTTGTTTTTATAATTTAAAATGTGTTTTTTACAACAAAACACCCACATATGTGTTTCTAATTGTAAAGCAATTTGAATATATTGTGTTGATATTCCTTCTTGAATGGAATCATAATCCAACAAATAAGAAGTTAACTTTTATCATATAAATATGGAAAAACATAAATCCCCATGGGGTGAAAGTGGACAAACAAAGTACCTCTTTTGTTTACTTGTGAAAAAAATAGAAAACAACAAAACTCATCACATAATTATTATACATCAAATGTTTCTACTTAATGATTAAAAAACAAGATTATTTTTCATTATTGTGGATCTTAATTTTCAATTTTCACATTATAAAAGCAGGTTTTAAGTAGTTTTTTTTAAAAAATTAACTATGAAATTGATCTTTTGTAATTTGCACTAAAAGACAAACTATCAATTGTCATGAATGTTTGCAACTAAAAGATGTTTGCAACTGAAAAACAATTGTAAATGACATTTTTCAATTGTAAGCAACATTTTAAAATTACAAATGACATTTTTTTTTCCTATTGTTGATATTTTATTTCAAGTATGTGTCAATTAGGTTTTACTAGAAAGAATATTAAATAATTTTTTATGGGAGATTCAAAAATGCAATGAATTTTATATCCTAACATAGTACGAATATATTTCATTGAATATATTGTGTTGGTAGCTCTTCAAATATGAATTTATCAACCAATAAATGGGGATATCTTTTTGAGTATTTAAGAAAATTATTTGTTTCTAATTTTTTAGAAGCGTATTTTTATAAGTGTAATAAAAGGGCCATAAGGTTTTCAATTGCATTTCCACCCATTTTGATGTTGCTTTGTTGTTTCACATGCATGATATATGATAACAATGGTAAATACCTCTCTTTTTTTGGTTCATTTTACCATTCTTGGAACTTGTGCCCCTAATCAATATTCAACGAACCTCTCATATGTTTATACAAAGATGATTTTCTTGGCACTCAAAATCATTGACATAACCAAGTGACCCCAAATAAGTGTAATTGAAAATATTATTACAATCAAATACTATTTCAACAACCATGTTATGTTTTCTTGTTTTAAAGTAATAACTTAATCATTTGCATAAGCTCCTATGGGTTTTATAATAGATTTGTGGTTTCAATCCCTTGTTCCTTGAACACAATGTAAACCACACGAATGTTTGAATTGCTCCATTCAAGCAATTGCATCTTAGAAGTTATTGGTCAACAAATTGTAACTACATATACAAAATTGATAACATAAACAAACTAATGAAAAACCAAAGATATAACTAATTTCCCAATGGTGAATAATTCATTACAAATGAAAAAATTAGCACCTTGGGTGAAGTTATAAATTGAACAAATACATTACTTGAATTTCCAATGCAAGAATGACCTTGTGACAACAATGCACTATGTGTATATCAAATCATGTATGTTTTCAAGTTGACCTTTAATTCCAAGGAAGAAATTGCAAGTTTTGTTTGAAAAATATTTTGAAAGAGCTCAATAAAGGTCACACAAAATACCTCACAAGTTCAACAATTTGACGATCATCCATGAGTGAGGTAAAAATTAAAATGAATTGGCCATTCCAAGAACAACAAAATGTAATTAATAACAATATAACAACTTAAAGCAAACAAAAGAAATAGGACATATAAACCAAATTTAATGAAGAAAATTTGCAGTGCAATATAAAAATAAATAATCAACATGTAAATGTAAATCAAAATAAAAAGAAAGATTGGAAATGAACATCTAATGTAATCAAATGCAAAAAGAGACAACATAAGCTATAAATTGTAATAGCAAATAGTTAAGATAAAAAAATTGAAATGAACTTGCAATGCAACAACAAATAATATTTTAAATGAAAACATTGAAAAATAATAATAATAATTGCAAATGAAAATAAGAAGACAATAAAATGAAAACAAAAGATGAATCCAAAAACATATAAAAATAAAAATGTTTAAATAAGGTTATGTTTAATATAGGTTGGTAATGTTTAAAATAAGGTGTGTTTAATAAGTTAGGTTGGTAAACCTATACTTTCTTTCATATGCGATAAAATGATAGGTTGTCAATTTGTAGTTTTGTATTTGTAGCTGTGAATTATATGTTACAAACATCCTTTGCATTAGGTTGTTGTTAATGCTCCTAAGGTTAGATCCTAATCCTAATGGTAGGAGGGTTAACATTAAAAGATACAAACTAGGTCTAAATGGCCCTTAAGTGAGATGGAGTTGGACACCTATAATGAGTGGGTGGGAACTTACACTTGCTCATAGGTGTAAGCTATTTCCCATTCTTAAAGATAGTGCCTTAAGAATCTTCCCCCTCTTGCACCTTGAGATCTAGATATGTAGGTTCCTCTCGGTCTTAAGTAGTAGCCCTAAAAATTGCCTCCTCCTACCCCTAGGTATCTACATATGTAGGTTCATAATAACCTTTGTCATGTGCTTTACCCGCCCATGCGAGACATTCCAAATTTTGGAGTGGAGCTTAGCTATCACTTTGTTTTGGCCCCTTATTTTGAGAAAGCCCTCAACCCTAGGGACCTATACACAATGTTGTGTGTTACTTCAAACCATTTAAAGTGGATGCAACAATTGGGACTTCCAAGAGAGTCACCCTTCCTAGTATTATTCTAGCCCAAAGGAACTTAACATCTGAGTTTTGATGGGATCTGGTGTAGTAGCCTTGGTTTGACTGCATCATTTTGAACCTTTTAAAGTATAAGGATTTTCTCAAACCTTTAAAAGTTTCTCAATAAAATTGAAATAAAATGAAAA
>Ga0209208_10002400_pt1 | contig 26774 bp, 18 predicted proteins | sample S1TSphfallax_3_FD_187694 | JGI IMG/M metagenome (GOLD analysis project Ga0209208, IMG submission 187694) | Host-associated microbial communities from peat moss isolated from Minnesota, USA - S1T2_Fd - Sphagnum fallax MG (SPAdes) (version 2) | ecosystem: Host-associated > Plants > Peat moss >...
TTTAACAATTAAAAACTTTTGATTATTTTAGGTTTTTTTTTTTTTTGATAATTTTATTCATTGAGTACATTGTGTTACAAATCTTTCATTAAACATATTAATAATGAAACATCCATATTTCCTATGTATTTAAGTTATTAAATTGTACATTTTAATTGCTAAACATTTTTTATTATACTTATATGAATGCTCATAATATAACATTTGAAATTCTTCCTTATTCAATACTTTATTAACATTTCTCAATTTAAGTGCAAGAGCATTATATATATATATATATATATATATATATATATATATATATATATATATATATATATATATATAATTATTATAAACATAAAAAATATTATTTTGCTTTAATATCTCCCATAATGTTAATGATGATTGAAATTAAACACTTTTAAATTAATAAAATGATAAATAAAGAATTATACATCAAAATATGAATATGTATATTTAATCATTTGCTTCATGTGCACATAGGTAACACAAATTAAATATTGTATATACTTTTTGTAATATAGTTGAATAATACGATGTTGCATTAACAAAACATAAAATTCCATTTTGAAACCATAAAATCATTTATCAAACATGCAAATTGAAATATCTCATTCATAAAACTTCCTATTATGTGAAAAATAGATGAATAATGCTTAGAATAAAACATCGAAACATAATAGATGTATTTTTCAGAAAGTAAAAATTATATTTTAAAAATTAAACTTAATTTGAATTATTCAAATTAATTCAAATAAACTAAGAAGGAACTTAGAAACTACATTTGGTAAGAAGGGAAAATAACAAGACAAAAAATTTGAAACTTTTTCAATGCACTCACATCTTTATAATTGAAAACATTTTTTCAAGTTTATTTGCAAAGGGTAACGAACCCTCTTTATGAAATTTCATAAATGTGAAACACTTCCACTTGCAAATTGTGTCCTTTGAAATCAAAGATAAGAAATTCGTGTTGAGCACCTCTAGATATAAAACTTAAAACTTATTGCATAAAAAAGATTAAATTTTAATGATATACAATATTGAATATAAAATGTTATGCATTGGATATTGAAACATTCTTTTTCCTAAAAAATCAAATGTAAAAATTTGATATTACAGAATTTTAAAAAATTAAAAAAAAATTGATTAAAATTCCACCTTATATTTTGTATCTAAAAATTTAATTATTAAAATGTGTATCTCTTTATTTTTATTGTTACAAAAAAAAAAATTAAAAATGTGTACAATAGTTTTTTGAAAAGTTGTTTATATATACAAATGTAGGTTTAAGAAAATTATAAAACATCATTTTAAGCATATTTTGTACATAAACATGAACTATAAATATTTACATCTTTCAATTAATATATAAAAATATTATAAATAAACCAATAGATGTGGGTGTGTGTTGTAAATGAACATATATTAAATATGTCATCCAAGGGTGTTCTTTTCAATTGACAATACACCTTAATTAATGGTTTGCAAGGTTTCATAAGGGTAACTAAAAGAACTTGGAAACTAATTGGAAATTACAAGTGTTTCAAGGACTAGAAGTTTGGATCCTCTTGGGATGTTTTTAAAATAATTTTATTTATTTAGTGCATTATTTTACAAATCTTTTATCAAACATATTAATAATGAAACATTCATATTTGCTATGTATTTAAGTTATTAGATTGTAAAAAAAATTACATTTTAAATTGTTAAATATGTTCTATTATATATATATATGAATGAAAGTATTTTCAATCTTTTTTTCAATAAAAAAAGTTGCAAACATACATGCAAACTTGAAATTAGAACGAATTTATATATTGTAATTGGGAATGACATGAAGATTGGGAATATTTTGTAGACAAACACGACTGATTGAAAACATATAAAATTTGTATAAGTACAATGCACACTATGTAAATGAATGACTTTTTAAATAATATAAAATTCTCCATGAAAATATTTGGTCAAGGATTAAAATAGACACTACAAAGGTTTTCTAAAGTTAACTACAAGATTTGAAAACTATAACAAAATTGGATTCTCCTAATTGTTTTTTCATAACTTCATTATTCAACATGCATTTGAAAATATTTTTTCAAACATTGTAAATTCTTTTTCAAATTGTAAATGAATATTTTCCATAGATTCCTAAGTTATATGATACACATATTTTTGGAAAATCACATGTGAATTTGCAAATTTTATGTTAATGTTCAACACGGATATGCAATTAACAAATGCATAATACAATGATAAAACTAAATAACGTTTTAAAATCAAAACTAATTTAAATATGCATATGTTTTTATAAAAGTACAATGTATAAATGAAAACTTGATAATTGAAATTAAATACTTCTAAATAAACAACAAAGTGTACATCAAAATGTGAATATTTATGATTTGCGTTCAAATATAAAATGGTGATGTATTATGTATTTAAATACAAAATTTACTGGAAGATCTATGAAAAAGGTTTAGGTTCAAGGTGAATCATTTTGAAATCTAAAGATCATAGGTTCTACGAACTACAAGAAAAATACAACTTTGAAGGAATTAATCTAGGACTCAAAATTATTGACTTTACTTTCAACATTATGCAAAATGTGTGTTTGTAATAGTTCGTGCAACAAATTGCATGGTTCGTTCCAAATGATGGATATCCCATTGACATGGCCACAAAGAGAAGACCTCATGGTCCAACACTATATCTTATACTATGAGTAGGGGCTACAAGAACAAAACAAACATCCCAACACGTAGATGTGATGTAATAATATATAACTAACATACAAGATACATACAATTAAAAAACTAGAAAAATAAGACTACACCATGCACAAAAGCTTGTGAGCTTGGTAGTAACATCTTTCCAGAAAAGGTTGTCGATGGAGGAGTAAAAGCAATAGAACCTAGCCCATCTTTGAACTCCTCCAAGAAACTAAAATACTCCTTGTCCAATATTTTGCCTTGAAATCATATATCAAAATATCTTCATAAGAATTGATAAGTTTTTCACTAATAAGAATTGAAGTTATATTTGAAGGGAAGTTTTTAGTAAGGTTACAAAAATATCTAATCAAATGTTAAATGGCCATCACAACAAACTATAGGACAAAAATGAAAAAACCCTTAATTAGTAGAAAGAAACATTAAAAAAAAAAGAAATAAAAAGCATTATAAAACATGGAACAAGCCCCTTACATGTTCATTGATTGTTAACAACATGTGTGATATTGACTAACTATTGCAATTGAACTCATTAGCTCACAGCAATGGTCATAGGTCAATGTCAGCCAATAACCACCTAGAAACATGAGTGGGAGAAGCTAAAGTGGTGGCAAAAATAAATTTTAGTTTAAGCAAGTTTTTATGGAACTACAAAACAACTTTTAAAAAAGAAGACATAGACCACACTTCAATTTAATGGGAAACTGCATTAGAGGAGGAAAAGGTCATCCCAATCATCTCTTTGGAAATGGAATAAATGTTATTCAAATCAAACTTTCAAGTTAGAGGTGACATGCACATACCAACTCCAACCACACAATATTTGAGTCACAATTAATAATCATTCATCAAGAATACATATGATTTGGCCTTTAACAACCTCCGTAAACCATTATAATGAATGATGGAATGTAGTAAGATAATCAAAAGTTCATGGTCATAGAAGCATGAATGCTCAACACAATACCCCAAGCAACCTATAACCCATTTTTCTATCAACATAAGCCAAGCACTACATCCAACAAATGTGTTCTTTTACATGCATTATATAAAATGCATTGTTCAATCAACTTCTAAATAAAATGGAACATCAAAGGCACCCCAAATAATGCATACATAATTTTCATCGAAAGTCGCCAAAAGTGCATACATACATACCTACCAAGGGACCTTTTGGGTGTTTTAAACAAGCAACAAAATAATGTACAAAATCCAAAAAAACTTACAAAGACTTTAGAGAAAGGGAAAGAGAAATACCCATGCCACTAGTTTTTGAAGGTTTTAAAAAATTCTTACCCTAAATGTAAAGAGGTCTGTGAGGTCTTTAGATCTTGAAAATTAAGATGAGAAAGGTAGATTGTAGGTGGTGGTGTAGTCTAGGAGCTTCTACCCCCAGGAAAAGGGTTTGTAGTTGGATTGTTTGGTTGTTCAATCATTAATGAAAAAGGTCTAGCTATCAACGACACAAATAACCACAAGAATAAAGGCTGAAAAAAAGTTTTATGTCTAATTTTCAAACAAGGAAAAAACAAGAATATGTGATTAAAAAATAAGAACACAAGATTTAAGAATAAGAAGACAAGATGTGCATGAAAATGCGAACACGAATCTTTATTATGCTAATGTATGCAAACATGAACATGAAAATAACTTGACAAGCCTATGGTGCAAAATTGTGGTTAAGACTAATGTTGAACATATTGAAGGAAATCAGGGGTCCTACTCCTATTTATAACCCTTTGGGGACCTAGCTCAAGGAAGCTTCCAAGCAGGTTTTTATGTGTGCATCAAGTCAGGAAGTTTTGTGGAAAACTTTTTAACTAAGAGTTGACTATGAGTTAACCAAAACTTAGCTAAAAGTTAATTTAGCCTTAACTATGAATCAAGTATTAAAAGTTAACTAAACTTAATTAGGAATTAATTTATGATTTAATTAAAAGTTAACTATAAGTTAACTAAATTTAATTAAAAATTAACTAAAACTTAATTACAAGTTAATTAGGATTTAATTACGAATTAACTATTGTCATAACCCTAGCCTTGGGTTCGTGACCAAGGCAAGGGTTTGCAAGGTTGTGGGCCAAAAGAGGAAGCCCAGGAGTGAAAGAAAGTGTGAGGGAATGAACCCTCACACTCCCAAGGGAGCTGCCACCTTGGGAGTTAAAGTTCCAATGGACTTCCAAATGTTCAAAGAGCGATTGCAAGGGCCAAAATTCAATGTATTGAAGATTTATTTATACCATTGGAAAGGTATTAAAATGTAAATGTCTAAAATGGGTTCACATGACCCATTTGGACATCTAAAACACAAGTTATGGCCAAAAGAAAGGTTGGGAGTCAAATTGGCAATTTGATTCCCGACCACCAAAAGTCGGAAGTGAATTCGATTTCCTTGCGTGCATGTGGCGTGCAACATATCGTTGAAAAGATCTCAACAAGGGCTACAATTTTGCTTCATACCTCATCTCAAGTGGAGGTCTGCACTCAAAGTTATGAAACCCCAAAGTCACAAAAGTCCCAACTTTGGCAATCCTGGGACAAAATGCCATTTGGATGTGGGCCTTGTGGAGAGGCACAAAGTATACTATAAGGGGGAAGGTGGTGGCTTCCCCCAAGTCCGGGCCGTGGTGAGTCTTGTGAGTCTGAGGTTGCCCGTGGCTCATCTTAACACCAAAAATGCTCCAACTATGCATTAACCAACTTTTTGTTTGGTTTGTGTAGGTCTGTGTGAATAGTTGATGCTTGTCATTCTTTTCAGTCCCATCCTGGAGCTTTAGCACGCCCCTTTACCCCCCAAAGTGTTACAAGCCAGGGAGGGTGCCTTGACTCTTTGTTTTTCATTGTTTTCAGTTTAAACTCACATTTGAATCCATTAAGGAGCTAGGGAGCGCGTCAACTGTGACATAACTACAAATTAATTGCTTAGATTTGACTAGGACTTAACTAAAATATTGGGACTTAATTGAAAATTAATTAAGACTTAACTAAGAATTATGGATGAACATTATGAATGAATTCCATCTCTTGGAATATGGTGTTTAATGTTTACATTCATCACAAAAAAGGGGGAGTGGCCCAAGTCAAAGTGTTCATGATGCATTAATTTTGCACTTAATAGGGTATTGTTGAGTTAAGGAATGAAATACCTTAGGTTGTAGGGTCGATTTTGTCTTCCTTATAAAGCAAATTTTAACAAGTTGATGTTTTCATTCAAAAATTCATCTTTTGTGTTATGAATAACCTTCATTCATTGGTTGCATTTGAGCAGTGAATCAAATGATGATGGTTTGAATCTAGTACATTGTCACATGTTGGAACTCAAATCCACACAAATGCAATTAGATGTACAATCTTGTTTTGAAATTTTAATTAAAGCAAGAAGGTGGATAGGATGTGTTCAGAGGTTCAATGGGATAAAATGATTTTATTAGTTGTGCAAGGTGATCTTGGGATTGTAAATCCCAAGTTTAAAGTGAAAACATTATTTGCAAAACTTGCAATGTAAGGCTTGGCATTAAGAGAGGATCCATGGAAAACCCTTCTATTGAAGCAAGCATAATAGTTTCAAGAGATGGGAAAAAATTGCTTCAATATACCATTAAATGTGAATTAGTTATTCATATCACCAATTTTGTAAGACACCTTTTATCTTTTGGGATTCATGTTAGGATCTTAGCAAAGTGTCCAACCTATAATTTGCAAGTTGGAATTCAATAGCTAGGACAAATTATTTGCATTCAAGATTTTTTTGCAATTATCACATCAAGGATTTTTTTGATGAGGACTTATTCATTTAGAAAGAATTTTAAAGCTTGGGAATAAAGAATGTGTGGTTGTTGCAATTTTCAAAAGGTAATCCTTTTGCATTAACATACCATGGGATTCAAAGAAATTTGATTTTAATTTATGTCAAAGGATTGGGTGAATGGGTGGATTGATCGATCCCTAGTTAATATTTGTCCAATTATATCAAATATTGGAGGTCCAAGGTGCCTCAACACTTATTAGCGAGTTTAAAACACAACCTAGCATTGGCATGCTCATCATGTTGCCTACATGAAGAACAATGTGAATCCTTTTGATTGATATGAATCCTAATTCATGCCTAGGAGAGTGACTTCCATTTTATCCAAATAGAATGCAAAAAAATAGGGTATGACTTATTGAAATAATAATAATAATAATATACTTAAATGTAAGGAAGGTGTCTATAATTTAGTATAAAAAATAATCAAAATATACATAATATATCTAAAAATATACCTGAAATTTATTTTCAATATGTTATTATCTCATAACAAACTTAAAAATACCCTATAATTTGAAGTGTGTCCTAAAATATATAAGGAATGACCTCCCCAAGAGTGCTTTTAGGAAAAAATCTAGATGCCCATTGAACTCCCAAAGCTAAAAGACTCAAAATGCAAAGGTTTACATAACTAAAATTTTCAATTCGATTTTGTAAATGAATTCACGTGGGATTTGTGCAACAAAAGCTAGTCTTCAAATCATGGTTTGGGTGAGGCCTCATTCTTTGGTTACATTTCAAAATGAATGAAACTACAAAATTAATCAAACTTGATGGGTTAATAAGTTCTAAAGCTTTGTTTAGGGTTTGCCGAACTTGGGATTTGATTTGAAGTAGTGCAAGATTTTGTTGCGACAATTCTTGCATCATTCTAAGCCAAAAAAAATTGCAACCTTACATTGACCTTGAACAAAGGCCTTCCAATTGGGTTGCATGACTCACATATATGGGATTGGATGCAAAATGCAAGGTGGGTACGTAGATCTCAACATAGCCTCTGAGATTGCCATGAGGTGAATATTTAAAACAATGTTCAAGAATTGTGGGGAGTGAAAGTTGAGAGCTTTGACATTGGTTAGCAATATTTCATCTTGGGGAATTTTGCCCATGTTGTAAGAAATGAGCTTTATGATTGTCTCAATCACTTTGGGGGTTTTGTGCCTTGGACATACATTCGACATTCTTCACAAAATGATGATCTTTTTCATTTGGTAATTTATATTTTATAATATTGTTACTTAGCTTAGGTTATAGTGAATTAGTTTAGAAGTTAAAGTATTATTAGGATAATTAATGTAGCCTATTAGCCATAGGTATATTAACATAATATTACAATAATAATAATAATATTTATTTATAAATAGTAACGCTAATAATAATAATAATATAATAGCTATGCATACCTATTAGTTAAATAATTAAAAAATTTATAGTATTGTTATACTTAGTTTCAACTAATAGATAGTTTAAGGTAGGATATTTATAGGTTGTAAAGTAACCTACTTGTCATAGGCATATTAGCATAATTAATATAATTATTGATACTATAATATAATACTAATTAGTGAAAAAAAAATTTATAATATTACTATTGAATAATATTAACTATTCATATTAGTTTACCATTTTTTATTATATCACCAAAGAAGATGGGATATGTTTTGAAAATGTTGTGAACTCAAAATTTTGTTCATTTTGTTTCATTTCTTCTGTTTGTTTTTCAAGTTTACACTTAAAAATGAAATTGAGAATTTTCTAAATAAAATAGGTTTAAAATAAAATAGGTTTTTTCCAAATAATCTCGAAATAAATAGGTTTTTAATAGGATTTATTTGCAAAATTTTGAATATTTTATTTAATTATATTTTCCAATTTAAAAAATGAAAAAAAACTGAAAAAATATTAAATTTTTATTTATTTATTTTTTGGTCCAATGAATTTGCCAAAACCTTAAATTGTTGATGAATAGCCATAATGTGTAAAATCTTGATTTTTTTAACACATATGTCAAACATATGGTTAATTTAACCTCTTAATTAATTTAGCCATGGTTAACTTAACCATAATTAATTCAATCATGATTATTTTAGTTTCTTGATTAGTTTAGCCATGATTAATTTAACTATGGTTAAATTAGCCTCATTATTAATTTAACCATAATTAATGTAGCCATAGTTATTTTAATCATGATTATTTTTAGTTTTTAAAGTAGTTTAACCACGGTTAATTTCATTATGATTAAGTTAACCTCCTTATTAAGTTATCCCTAATTAAATTAGCTTTCTAGTTAGTTTAGCCCAGATGAATTTAGCCTCCTAATTAGTTTAGTCATGGTTAGTTTTGTTGAAGTTAGTTTCGTCATCCTTAATTTAGGCTCCTAATTAAATTAGTCATTTAAACCATGATCAATTGAATCATGGTTAGTTTATTTAAAAAATAGTTTACACATGATTAATTTAGTTTAGGCATGGTTGGTTTTGTTTAAGTTTGTTTAGTGATGGTCACTTAAATTTTTTAATTAGTTTAACCATGATTAGTTTAATTGAAGTTCAATCGATGTTTAACATTTGTTAGTCTAAATTTAACTTTAGTTAATATGGGTTTAACCTTAATAATATTAGATGTATAATACTATTATACATAACCTGAATAGATATATTGTATATATTGATTTTTGTAAGTATAAATTTAAACTAATATTTTGATGACATATGTCCATTTTGTACATATTTAGTTGCATGTTAATTGCACACACAATGGTATGACCCAAAATTTATACACTATCAATTTCATAATTGCAAGCATGACTAATTTAGTTTACAATCTTAAATACATAAATTTTTTATTAGTGAAACTAAACATTTTCCTTTTTTGTTGCGCGTTGTTATGGCACACCACTTCTTTGTTTATGAGGCATGTTTGGAATCATGGCTATCCCTTACCTCTTGGCTCAAGCCTCTAGCAAATAAGAGATATTTTTTGGCCCTATAAGGGATACAACCTTGCACCTCATGTGATTAGACCAAGATTGCAAAAAGTATGTTAGATTATAATTACACAAAACATGTGATTCTAATATGATCGAATTTGTACTTTTCTTCAAAATTCTCCCTTCCTAAGTTGAGGTTGTTTGTTGTTGTGCAAGTTGTTGGAATGTATTTAAAAGTTTGCAAAATTACAACTTTCAAAACCTCCCTATTTTTGGACATGATGCTTTATAGCTTGAAATTGTTGACTTTTGTATCTAATGGCAAAACAAATTTTTTTTGTATTTGATATTATGAAATTTGTTTATGATTGCAATTCCTAGCTCTTCTCTAACTTTCTCCTCATCTTTTGGTTTGTCAACTATGTGTGAATTTATTAAGTGCAAGTCCTCTATACCTTCTACCTTAACATTAAAAATCTAGCTTTAATTCCTCTATAACTTCTACCTTGACTTTGAAATCAAAATTTAGTTCTAGTTCCTTTCCAATACAAACCTTGACTTGGATTAGTGCTTCTTGATTTTGTATACTTGCTTTCAAAACTATTGCACTTGGAATTATAATCTCGAAAAAACTTGGACCTCATTGTCAACTTCTTTATTATTTTAAACATGATATAAAATTTGAAATTATGAATTGTAGAAGGAGATTTGAGTTATATTTTGAATATTTGCAATCTAATTTTTGGTAGGACGTTAATGTTTCAAAATTTGGGAAGAATTTGTACCTTGTTCCCTACAGGGTGCCCATAAATGTCTCAATCCTTAGGATTTGTAGTTTGTTGCTTTGTTTAACAGTTCAACCTTAACACAATTCTAATTTTTTTGTTTGTATGTTTAGATCCCCTTGTTTAATTAAACACTTCAACCCTCTTCACCAAACATTAACCCTCCATGGGTGCTCACGTTACACCCCCTTACAAGGTTCTTGACTCTTTCATTGTCTCTTCAACAACCGCAAAAAAAAAAAAAAAACAACAAGAAAAACCTTTTTTGGGTGTTCATTTCCCCACCATTCCCCACACATTGTTGACTCTTAAATGGTCATATGTAAACACACCATCAAACAACAAACAAACACAAGGATGACTAAATTTCTTTCAAAATCAAATAAACTTACATCCAAAACTGGACACAAAAAAACCATTTCAACCATCCTCGGTCAAAATACTAAGCGATTATTTTTTGAATCCAGGTGTTTTGCCTTTGAGCATTTGGGTGCATGGTGTCTAGATATCAAGTATGCAATGTTTGGATGTTTTTGACCTGCACTATGGGGTGTTGGGTGGTAGGCCTATGAATGGTGTTGGGTGTCTCTGCCTAGTGCAAATCAGATGCATCATGATGGGTTTCAAAGCCATCATAAGTCAGAAGAAAAGAACTTCAGACTATGGAGTAATGCTAATGAATAAGAACACAAAGCTAAACAATTGTATATTGATGGAAAAGACTTTACTAGGCAGTTGGGTTTCCATAATGCAAAATCATTATTACTATGATAAAGGTCCAAATGACCCAGCACCCACTAGGCCATGATCATCCACAAAAATCCCATTCCCAAGTGAATTAGGATGATCCCTAACTCATGGGCTCACTCTTTGTTGGGCCCTGCCCCCCACAGGTACTATCACATTGCATCCAACTTTTGAAAGTTTTACCTTATTAAGAACCAATTTCACATTAGGCGAACCCGTTTCTTTGGTGAAAGTGTTTAGACCGTTTAGATTGGAATGGATTTTGTTTGGGTGTTAAAGAGTGTGGACACAGTAGTAGGTAGATGTACAACATCATCTTATCTATTGGCAGGGCCAGTGTGTTTGTGATGATGCCTTGTTCCACACTCAAACCTAACCATGCCCTCCCCACCCAAAAGGAGCCCCTTTAAATCTCTGCATGCATGTGTGTGTGTGTGTGTGTGTGACAACACAAAATTCATCAAATACAAATCATAGTTGATGTTGTCATTGTGTGCTCCCTAGTCAGTTCCTACCCAACAACCCAAGCACCCAGTTGTGTGTCAGTTACACAAAAGAATCATCAGCTAACTATACATGTGTGTGTGTGTGTGTCTCACATGCATAAATACCATCATATACAAATCATAGTTGATGTATGATAACTTATTATTAATACTTTCGAGTCTTCTCTACTCAAATGAGCATGTATGTCACAAATTCAACCCCTGCAAAATCATAGTGCAACTATGATCATCCACAAAGTACCTTTGTTGAGCTGACCCAATGATGATAAATTATCAAACAGGTTTAACTCACTATTGGTGGTGGTTTAGGTTGTTGGAAGTTGTGATTAGGTGTTGGATTGGTGATACAAACATGTGTTACTACTAATAAGAAGATGGGGTTTGATTAAATTGGTGGAGTCCTGGTTGTTGTGATTAGGGTAACTGAGCTGCTAACAATTAACAAGTGTTTAATAATAATCTGTGAATTAGTAGTTAGCTCGTGGGTTTGGGTATTGTGATTATCCAGTGCTGGTTTGCTAAGGAAATCTATCTATGAAACAAAGTTGTTTTGTTTTGTTTTGTTTCTTTCATTGAGATCTCCCTCCCAAATCATCATGGCATTTCATGCCAAACTCTTCTTGTCTTCAGAAAGCTAGCTCTTGATGTGTAGAGTGCACTGACTTGGTTTGAAATTGTTTGGAGCTCCAGTGTGGAAGCTATTGATTATTGAATCATTTTCTCGATGAAAATTAAATAAACTGAAAACTGTATCGGAATTTGGGGGGCTTTCTTGGTGTTGTTGGAAAGCTCTCGGTGAGTCAGATTTAATAAAGTTTATTTCGTAAATTTCAGAGCTAAGCTGCGGAAGATATTGATTTTGGCTTGGATTTTGTTGGTGAAAATTCAAACAAATTGCATAAAAATTGTGTTTGGTAGGAAAATCAATTGAGCCCTCAATGTGTTCACATTGGCAGATTAAAAGAATTTCAATCCTGAAAATGTGAAAAAAATCAAAGAATGTGTTCACACTTGAGCCAATGACACAGGCTACACTTGTGTGTTTAACAACAAATATTGGTGTTTGTTAATTTGGTAACGGGTAATTTGGGCCATGGGGTTGTGATTTGATGCCCAATAGAATGTGTTGATTAGGTGGTGGGTTGTGATTAGCTATTACTATAATGCCTTGGTGGCTTCATCACAAATTATATTAGGTTTTTAATGCCAAAAATTTCAAAAAACATAATTTTCAAAGAGAAAACTCGTGTGAAGAAAAATGAAGAATCTTTTGAAATATTATGTTTTTTGAAATGGAATTTTCAAAAAATTAATTAATTCTTCGATAGACATGTGTTGAAGCTGCCAAGTTACTATGGTAATAAAATGTGTTCAACTATAAAAGACTAGTGTGGCAATTGGCTTATGCCATTAGCTGAAGTGTGAACTTGTTACCACACTAATTTATTTTGAATTTTGAAATTTGATTGAATTTTCAATGACGAAGATTACTCCCAAATTCAATATCTCCACCTACATATATTGTAGTTCTAAAATATATGAAATCATCTCCATACAAATTTACTCCATTGAACACTTTCCAACAATACCAAAAGTGCACCCAATTTTTAATTTTTTTTAAAGTTTGAATTTAATCTATTTCTCAATCAGAAAATTGCTCAATATCCAATAACTCTTGCACCATAAGTGTAATAATTATGAAACCACCTTTGGTGCACTCCTTCTCAAGGACGGCTTTCTAGAAGTACTAAGAGCATGGGGGGAGGAGACACCATGCATGGTGTGACAACCAAAACAACAACCTACTTATCACTTAATGAATGGATGTTGATTTACATGGTGAGTTTAGGGTTTTGATTGGGTGCTAAATGGGTTTAGGATTTTATGTTTATGCCATAAAACTGATAAGTGAGCAAGGAAGTAAATACTAAAGTAGGTCCAATAATTTGATGAGAAAAGTATGTATTATGTTCATATTCTTTGTTTTTAAAAATCTTATCTATATATAGAAAAAGGGTTATATTATTATAGTATTAGTGTATTAATATACAGAGGTTGTTGAATAGTCTTGTGTGCAGGATTTAATGAGAAAATCATGTGTGTTATAACTAGGCTATCTAGTTGTAATGTAGTTTTATCAAACACTTTTTTAATTGTAATCTAATTTTATCGCACAATTTTTAATTATTAATTATTAAAAATAAAAAACATAATTTTTTCATAGTGCAATGACGTAACTGAATTTGGTGGTATGATTTTTTTTCTTTCCCTTATTTTTTCTTCGATTGAAATTAATAATTAGATGTGTAAAAAGGTTTGGTAAGGTTGTGAGAATTTTAGAAGATCAAATGGAAATGGTAGAAAGAGATCATTATTTACAATGGCCAACAAAATAGGGTTGTGTGTAGGACCGAAGATTGTTTTCTCAGGAATGAGATTGTTGGATTCGATGGTCTTGAATAAATTTCTCTTAGTTATCTTGAGTGGACTAACATTGTGAAACCTCATTGAGTGGACCCATTGTTCTTGCATATATTTTCACTGCTCCTACCTGGACAACTACTATAATTACTCTCAAACCTTGTGCATTGAAATGCTGAAAGTTTCAGCATTCGTACCCAAGTTTAATAAAACTCTAATATGTAATACCCATTTACAAATTATGGTACTTTGTTTTTTTTTTGTGAAGATCAGGCCAAAATTCCCTTTTTTGGGGGGGTTTTGTTACTACTACTTCAACCTGATGTTTTGTTTTCTTACTTCTTTTTGCTTTCTTCTTGACAGAAAGGAGAGTTGATTGAGCAGAAAAGAGGCAGCCAGGAGAGAGAGAGAGAGAGAGAAGAGGAGAAAGATCTGTAGCAAATGCCCAAGCTGCAAAAAAAGTTGCAAACTGCACAAGTTTTGGGTTTTTCTGATGGCAGAGACAATAGGGCAGGTGTTTTGCATTTTTTTGTCTCTGTCAGGAGGCCACTCTGCAGGCAACAAAAGTAGTTGCAGAAAGCTACAAACACTCAGCTTGCTGAAAGACCTTCTGATGAGCTTTCTCTAATCAGTTGTTACTTCTGTCTGCAGCATTGTCTCCAAAGATTATTGGTGTTTTGAAAACTAGACTTGTTCATCATGGATCAGTTCATAGATCATGTGTGGGAGCTTGTTGTAGAGGAGCAGCAGCTGGAGGAGCTGGAAAAGAAGGAGCAAGAGTTGTTGGGAGGATTTGGTCAGAGGAGCTGGAGGAGGAGAAAGAGTTGTTGGGAGGATTGGGTCAGAGAAAGTGTTGGGGACATTTGAAGAACATGAGGAGATTTTCTGCAACAACAAAATGCAAATGCAGCTCAACTCAACTTGGTTGTTGTTGTCAGAAGATGGCAAGAGATGATCAGTAGTTAGTAGTTAGTAGTTAGTAGTAGTAGTAGTTTACATTCTTATGTTGTCCTGCAGGACTCTCTGCAAACAAAATCTTGGGGGCGCAAAGTACTTAGAGCTGCTGCAAAGATTTTCGTAAGCTTGCTACAAAGATTTTGAGCTAGAGCTTGCACAGACTTTGAGCTAGCTGGATGGAGCAGCTGCTTCTGATGAGCTTAGTTTGTTTCTGCAAGGACCCTTTTTGTGGAATGAAGAATCTATGAAAGTGTTGGGGTGGAGAGGAGGAGAAGATGAGAGGCTTTTTCAGGGAGGATTTGGGTCCTCCTTTGGTATCCACTGTTCTTCAAAGAGAATGGCTAAGACCCACAAGAAGCAGAAGCAGAAGAAGAAGAGGCAAGCAGCAGCAGGGTCATGATGTTTTCAGCAGCTGGAATGAGAACTGGGAGATGTGGAGAAGCTCAGGAAGAACAGCAGCAACAACATTGGTGCTGCTGCAGCTGCTGGCTTTGGTGGTTGTAGCAATGGTGATGGCAGGGGCAAGAGCTGAGGTTTACATTGTGTTGATGGAAGGAGATGCAGTTGCTCACTACAAAGGTGGAGTTCTAGGCCTTGCTGCAACTGCACATTTCTTCTCAAAACAAGGAAGATCTGAATATCACAGGTACAAACCTAAACACTGCACAAAACCTTGCACAAAACTACTGCTGCAGCAAAAACCTTGCACAAAAACTGCAATAGAATTTCTGGCAAAAGGGTATTGGATGTGTCTGTGTTTGTGTCACATATATTGGGAGATTTTGAAGATCTGCACTTTTTGGGTGTTGCATTTTTGACCAGATCGGAACAGAACAAGGATGCAGTCGTTGCATACAAGGCACATTTGAGCTTGCAACATGATCAGATATTGCAAACAACGTTTCCAAACAAATCTTACAACAAACTTTACAGCTATCATCATCTCATCAATGGCTTTGCTGTACAGATGTCTACACAACAGGTAAGAAGCTGCCACCACTGCTGGCTTCCATGGTGTTATAACCTATCCCTCTTCCCAAGTTCCTTTCTCATGATCATTTCTCATGCAAATTCTCTTACTGCTGGAAATCAAATTCAGTTCTCATGAACAATTTTACGTATGGTTTTGTGTGATGAGATAGATGTACATGGAACCCAAAAGAAAAAATAAAATTGGGTGTGTTCAGATATGCAACATTTTTGACATGTTGATGGTTGCTGTTGTTTGTTTATTCGTTGATTTCTTAAAAAAGGCACAAGTGCTTGAAAGAGCATTGGGTGTAATGCAAGTGGAGATGAACTGGAAAGTGTCAAAGCTTACAACCTACACTCCAGATTTTCTGGGACTACCCAATGGAATTTGGTCACAGGAAGGTGGAATTACGAATGCTGGAGAAGATGTTGTGATTGGCATGATCGATACAGGGATTGATCCTACGCATCCCAGCTTCTCATCTGTGGGTTCAAAGCCATATGGTACTGTCAGTCACTACACAGGGATTTGTGAAGTTGCTCCTGAGTTTCCTCAGGGCTCGTGTAATGGCAAAATCATTGGTGCTCAACATTTTGCTGCAGCCGCCATTGCAGAGGGAGCTTTTAATGCTTCTGTTCAATTTGCATCTCCCTTGGATGGAGATGGACATGGCTGGTTAGTCTCTTGTTCTCTTCTCCATTTCTCCAAATCAAATACGGTACCATTACAAACATTTGCAATAAAAAAGTCTTTCTATTTGACTTTGGACCACAAACATGGTGATTTCTCAACTAAGCTTTGTTCATCCTGTGTGCCTGCATGTTTCTACTGCAATGGGTAGCCACACATCAGCAACAGCAGCTGGAAACTCTGGAGTACCAGTTGTGGTGAATGGCTATTTCTATGGGAATGCAAGTGGCATGGCTCCTCGAGCACGGTAAGCAGTACCCAAAGAATTATTTTGGGAGTTTTTTTGAAGCAAATCCTTTGCTTGGTCATTCAGAAAAAAACCCTTCAAATTTAAGAAGAAAAGCAGCAAAGTTAGCTTCCTGTGATCATCTCTCTCTCTCTCTCTCTCTCTCTCTCTCTCTCTTCAGGGTCCATGATATCAAGGTCTTCACATTCTTCGTGCCGAGCATGAATGCTTCTAGAAAATAATATAATTTCTTAAATTTTATGTACCACATGCAGAAACTGGCTTAAGTGTATTTACACCAACACTATTCAGCAATTCCAACCAAGTTTTTTTTTGTTCGGTTTTTTTCTGGGCCAGATACAAATACATGGCTACTAGATAAATGGGCCTCATGAAACTTCCCAAGTCTGAAATCGACACAACCCAAGCTGGACAAAGCAAGTTAGTGTTTGTGTTTAGAAGAGCTGAGAAGTGTTGCGGGAATTTTCAGGATTGCAGTCTACAAAGCTCTCTACAGGTTTATTGGGGGCTACATAGCAGATGTGGTGGCGGCAGTTGATCAGGTGTCATAGATTTTTCTTTGACCTAACTTTTATTTCTTTACAGATTTTGATCGTTCAATTTTTTCCTCTCTGAAAAGAGTTTAGTATTTATTACCTTCATTCAATAAATCAATCAAAATAATTTTTATTTTTTTTAGTCTCCATTTTTTTTTGGTGGGTATTGATTTTAGTTCTTGCTTTGCAAAACAGGCAGTTGCAGATGGTGTGGACATACTTTCGCTTTCACTGGGACCCAATACCCCCTCTGGATACTCAAATGTCACCTTCCTGAATGTCTTTGATGTAGCCCTTCTCTCGGCAGTCAAGTCAGACGTGTTGGTGGTTCAAGCTGTTGGCAATAGTGGGCCAAACCCAAAGACTGTGCTCTCTTTCAGTCCTTGGATTCTGTCTGTGGCTGCTGGTGTGGACGATCGCTCTTATCCCCACTACGTCACACTTGCAAACAACATGAGCTTTTCAGGAATGGGCTTGGCACGTAAGTGACACTTCTTTTGTGTGGTTTTCTTTTCTTTTTGGTTTCTTGCATCATCAAAACGATATGGAGCAATTTACACCTTGCAATGGAAAGGAATAGGAAAGGACTAATGGGTTCATGTGGCAGATCAGGATTGTTTACTTCATCCTTTTTTTAATTGCTATTATTATTTATTGCGTTGGGTACATTGCTTGAAATGTGCTTGAAAGCACTGGTAAAATAAGCATTCACAGTTTTATTGTGTGGTTCATTACATTGAGAATGCCCCCATCTTGGTGTTCATGGTGTGGCAGCCTCAACTCCTGGAGAAGGGTTTCAAACACTGGTGTGGGCAGATGATGCAGCTCTGGGTCTCACAAACCCATTGTCTAGCCCGAGCGATTGTCAAGACCCAACTATCTTGGATGGGAGTTTGCTCCAGGGCAAGATACTGATCTGCACCTACTCCTTCGACTTTGCATTTGGTTCAGCTTCTTTGCAGCAAGTTGTAGGAACTGTGCAGACATTGGGTGCAGTGGGATTTATCATGGTGGTGCAATCTGATCTTGGACCCAACAAATTGGATCCCATTCCATTTGTAGTGCCAGCTATTGTCCTCACTTCTCTTCAGGATTCACAGGTACTTGATTTTTAACACCACTCTTTTCTTTTCTCTTGCACTCTCTCTCTCTCTCTCCCTAAAACTCTAAACCCCAAGCATTGCATGGAATTAACACTGCTGGCAATCTGAGCTTTACTGCAGTTGGTGCTTGATTTATATATGTTTGTTTGTTGGAGACAGAATCTGATGAACTACTACAACAACTTCACAAGCAGAGATAGTTCAGGAAATGTTCTGAAATATGGTGCAGCAGGGAGAATCAACAGTGGACAGGTAGCACAGTACAGTGGACAATGCCAACAAGTTGCACTCTTTTCATCAAGAGGACCTGATGTTGAAGACTCGAGCTATGACGAAGCAGATGTGCTTAAACCAAATGTCATGGTACCTGGTTACCAGATCTGGGCTGCCTGGACTCCGATTGGTATTGATGAACCTGGTTTCCAAGGTAAGGCTAATTGTGCATACAAAATCCATCTGCAGTAGCAGTGCTCATCACAGCCTCAGGGTTTGTTTGACGCTCATATTCAGGTTGTGATTTGTGATGATCACTAGTGAACACTTTGTGCACAGGTGAGAATTTTGCAATGATATCTGGAACCAGTATGGCAACACCACATGCAGCAGGTATTGCAGCATTGTTGGTGGAAGCACACCCAGATTGGAGTCCCGCAGCTCTTGCTTCTGCAATGATGACAACTGCCAATACTGTAGATCATCAAGGTCTACCCCTCCAAGCACAGCAGCTTTCTGGTCTAGGATCTCTCGTTGTAAATGCAGCCACCCCATTTGATTTTGGAAGTGGGGCAGTGAATCCAACAGCTGCTCTAGATCCAGGACTCATCTTTGATGCAGGTCAGCTTCCTCTTTTGTGCTTGCTTGTTCCAAATCGATCTATCACATATGGGTTTACGCTTTAGGCTTTAACTAAAACTCTAAACTCTAAACCCTAAACCATAAACCTATTGCTTATATCTTCAACTGTAATTGACAAAATTCCTCTTCTTCTTCTTCTTCTTCTTCTTTGTCAGGGCATGATGATTACATCAAGTTTCTGTGCTCAGTACAAGGAGTGAGTGCTCTAGCAGTGTACAATACAACAGGGGGAATCTGCTCAGAAGCCCTGCCAGGAGCAAAACCGACAGATCTCAACTTGCCTTCCATAACCATTGCTGATCTGTTGGGCACACGGATTGTTCCTCGCACGGTGACAAATGTTGCCAGTGAATCAGAGATGTATGAATTAACTTGGACTAATCCAGGCGATGTGTCTTTAAGTATCGTTCCTTTGACATTTACAGTCAATCCAATGCAATCACAAAACTTAACATTTACCTTGAGTGCTACATACACAACAGATATCACAACATTTGGAGAGGTTTTGTTGACAGGAAGTTTAGGACATATTGTTCACATACCCATCTCTGTAATGAACAAAACAGTAGGAGTATGATGTCTAGAAGATCCCTTGACATGGTGGCAGAGGTGTGAAGTCTCAATTCGGTTGTTAACAACAGCAGTAGCAGATTTCAGTTTCTTCCTGACATGTGAAAGGGTAATTTTTTTGGGTCCAAGTTTTTTGTAGCAGAAAATACATCTTTTACAAGTAGCAACAGGGGTTTAAGGTTTAGGGTTTATTAGCTTGAGAGGATGATCAAACCTAGGGCTTCTTTGTGGTTTGGGAAATGTTTCAGAATGCAGCAATCAAAAATTGTGTGTTCAGATTGAGCCTCAACTTGCAGCCAGCAGTTTTAGTGTCGTGCAGAAAATGAAAGATTCTGAGCTTTGCTAGGCCATCTCCTCCATTTTTTGAGTGTCTAGAATTCCCATTCCCGGACATTGTAAGAGATCTATTATAAATGCAAATATTTTACCAAGAAAGAGCTTCTGTAACACCATGTGTGTGGTGTTGAAGAAGTCCTCATTTCTTCTGGTTGCAAGCTTTTCCCATTTCCATTAACAAACTAAACAGAACTGCACAGACCTGTCAATATGCTTGCTTGCTTGCTTGCTTCCTGTTATTTTAGGGTTTGGTGGGTGATGGATCCTTCCCAGCTTTGATGAATTTTGTTTTCTGTTTTCTGTTTTCTGAGCTCCTTTGATCAGAGCCACCCACCAAACCCTATAATCATGCCATTGTTGGGTTTTGATACCAGTGTAAAGAAAGAGACCGCAACTTGTAAACCAATTTTGAAATATAATTTAAACAAATATAACTAAGAAATTACGTTGTTTTTCCAGGAGTGTTTAGCTTTCTTGATGATTTCATAATCAAATTCCATTCCTATTTATCTTTTCCAAAAAAATTTGGTCAAACTATGAATTTTTGTAAATTAGTCTGGGTTTATTTAATGGAGACATATTTTAGGCTTTTGCAAATTTTTCTTTTCCTTTCTCAAGTGCCTTGGAAACTTTACTCCATATCAAGAACTTCACAATTCACCATACATTTTAGAGTTGTCATCATGGCATTCAAATTTGCACCTTGATTCTTCACATATGCAATAATTTTTATCCTTATATCATATTGATCCAACAATTGAGTTAGGTTTCTTGCCAAAGCTTTGACTTGTGGTTTCATTTGTCTTAAACAATCCTACTATAATGTGTTGAGGTTGGCAATTTTCATTCAGAATTGATCATCAAGGCAAAAACATCATGTGCTCCTTTTGACATACACAAGTCAAAACTAATTGTTGCATAATAACAATGTTTCAATTTAGGTAGGAAGTACTATCATTTTGTTTTCTCCACCAAATAAAGCAAAACTTTTTGTGAAAACAATTTTCTTAATGTAAACACAATTCCTAGATATAAATTCATTACAAGATGTTTCAAACCAAATTCTTTCAACAAATTGAATAGGGAGATGGTTTTTGATAACCAAAAGGGCGAGGTCTTGCATAAACTATTTTGTTGCACATATTTCTTGAATGGATTTTTTGCACTAAAAAATTCTAATATTTTAGAGCTAGACACATTAGGTCTTTTTTTGCAAGTTGTCTTTCCAATATATCTTTCAACAGAAAGTGTACTTTGTCTTCAAATGTTTTTGCAAGCACATCATGATTTGCATCCACATGTTTTTTTAAAGTTAATATATCATTTTTTATAAATAATATTTTATAATTCCTCTCCTTTCTTTTGTTCTTGGATAAAAAAGGACAAGATTAGCATAACAAATCATACAACACATGAGCTAAGGTTTTTTTCCATCAACAATGTTATTGTCAATTATAATATAAAATGACCAATGGGTGGAGTCATACTAACGTCTACTACTAGCAGTCATAATCATTGTTTAATTTTTTGAATTTTGGAGTGTAACCAAAAAAATTATAAAAACATTATAAAATTTTATTGTGAATACATTATGTACATATCATTAAAATTTGGAATTAATCTAATGAGTAAAAAAATTAAAATTAACACTTTTAAGGACTTGTAACCATTGTTTAAAAATAGTTTTGGCACTAAAAACACAATTTGAGAATTTTTTTTATGACATATTTTGAGATTTTAAAAATATACACCTTAACATAATAGTATCAATAAAAATTTAAAGATTTTAAATGTTTTTTAAAAGACATATTTAAAAATATTCTAAGAATATTCTCTAAAAAAATAACAAAAAAGTAATGGTCCAAGGGGGTGGGTGTGGCTCCTATAGCATGGTTGGACCCAACACAATGCATTCCTATCATGAACTTTCCATTTTTCTCTTTGGACATGCAATTTTTGTAAATTTAATTTAATTTTCTTTTCTTCACTTTCAATGGCATTAGACTATATTTGCACATTTATATTTTTTTCCATAATTTATGTTAAAGGTTCCTTTCCATACAAACTTGATTGGGGAAATTATCCCAAAATTCATTTTCAATTATTGTTTCATTCTCATTTGTCCTTGAAAATTCCATTTTGCAACAATTTTCACCAGTGGTGTGATTATAATGAAAAAGATGAAACAAAAAAAAATGCTTGTGGCTTTTCACAAAAACATGATCAATTGGTAGGGCTAGCTCTTATTACCATACAAGCACAGTATGTTAAAGGGTGCGATCAATATATACGTTTTCTTTCTCTTTTGCGTTGTAGTTCTAGATCTAACTAAGGAAGAAGTTCGAAAAAACAATAAATAAATATATTCAAATCATCACATATTCTTCATTTATCCTCACATTGTAATTGCCAAAAGGTGGGGGCTTAAAAAAGAGAATATGTTGGATTTTCTAACTTTGGAAAACAAAAAATTGTGACCTTTTTTCTTGTTTAATGGATTATTTTATACAAACTTCTTGTTACATTCTACAAAATTCATTTTGTATTAGTAAATAAATAATAAATCATAAAAAAAACCCAATCGATGATATCAAAAAAATAGAAACATTAAAAAAAAAACACGGTATTGCACATGTTTAATCAACTTTAAGTAATACCATTATTATTGTAACAAATTTTAAAGGAAATAAAAAAACTTGGTCTCCTTCAAGTTCATTGGGGTTTAAAGGATCTTGTCACTTGACCAATTATGCTGCTCAAATAACTGCAGAAAATAATTGTGAATTATGAAATGGGTTAAATACTTCAGGGTTTTTTAAGATTTAGTTTTTGTATAAAAATCACCTAAAAATTTACAAACATGTAGAATCATTTACACCTAAGTATTTACAAGAAATTACAAGAGAGAACACTTTTAAGCGTGGAAAAAATTTAAAAATAAAAACTTGTTTTTTCCCAAGCTTTTTCAATAATTCCTAAAATAAAATAAAATAATAATTTTTAAAATGTAAAATTACTAAAATAACTTGTAAAATAACCCAGAAAAATTTAAATGAATTTGGAAAGAAAAACTAATTGAAACAAAATTGAAACAAAAAGATTGGAAAGGAAGAAAAACTTATTACTTCCATTAGTTTGGAGCTTGTTACCTCCTAGATTTCTCTAGACTTGTAGTCTCATAGTTCCAACACCCTAAGCCCCTTGCCGCAAGTCTAAGAACTTGAAAAAAAAGGAGGTGGGGGCTAATATCAATTTGGGCAATGGAGTAGCAAAGCACAATGGTGTAGTGAAACAACAAGGAACAAAAGGGTGCCTGGTACTTGGTTTCATGCAAAGCAAGGGAGCAAAGCAAAGCATAAGAATAACAAAACACCATGTCGCATCAAAGTACGCAAGAACAACGAAACACAAGAATAGTGAAACATTATGTCATATCAAAGCACATAAGAACAATGAATCACAAGAGTAATGAAACACCATGTCATGGCAAAACATACAAAACCATCAAAGCACAATAACTCCAAAGCATAGGAGCAATGAGGTAGAAGGAGCATGTAGGAATATTGAAACACAAGAGTGATGAGGTAGAAAGAACATGTAAGAGTAGTGAAGCACATGAGTAGCAAAACATAGGAGCAACAAAACATGGGAGTAATGAAACACAAGAATATGAAAAAAATAGTGATGCATAAAGAACATGAAACACAAGAAAAGAAAAGCACAAGGAGCATGAAACACAAGAACAATTAAACTATAAAACACAACAAAGAAAAAAAAGTAGGGCCAAATTATAGTTTGGCTTCATTTTGTAAAAGAGCAAAAAGTTTCTTGATGAAACTCCCATTATTTTCAACTTGGTGTTCAGGAGCCATTGAAGAGGCATTGTGCACCACCTAAAACTTAAACCTAAACTAAAATTTAACTAAGCCCTAAAACCTAAACCTAAGTAAACACCTTGAAAATCAACATCAATGTTGTTTTAATACCATAAAGGTTATTAAGGAAGGTGCTTGAGATACCATTTGAGGTTCTCAAAAAATTATTTCTCATTTGGGTGAGAATTGGCAAGCAGGTTCTCAAAGAAGTTATTACCTTAGGTGATAACTGTCAATTTTCATTCTAAAAACCAAATTGAAAACCTTAAAGTTTTTCATTGAAAAGATGAAAACCATCCAATACTACATTCAACCATGTTTACCCAAAACTAAAACACCAATCATACATAACTACATTCCAACAACAAATAATTGACTATTAGGGGCCCAAGGGTCCCCGTTTCATGGGAGAAGGCCTTTTTCATAATGTTGTTGTTTTAAACACTATACCTTAGACTTGATTTCATTACAAATATTTATTTTGAATAAAACATATTTATATAACCAAACTACTAAAGTTACATGATAAATGTTATCTAAATCACATCTTGGTGAACTTTTAAAAAAAAGTTGAGGTGTGCTTTATAATAGGGTTAAAGAATCAACCTATTTAAAATGGAACATTTGTAAATTTTACATGTACAGTAGAACCTATCTAAAACAATATTGTCTAATTCAATAACCTCTATAATTCAATATCTACACCCGGTCCCAACGTTGGGCCCATATTCAATTCAATAAAACTCTCTAATTCAATATTCAATAATTTTTTGCGGTCCCGAAATTTTTTAATTCAATACACCCTACAAAACACAAAAAAAAGCTACAAAATCGTTGCAAACCTCCCTAAATTAGCTGGAAAAAGTCATTGATGCTCTTCTACACCATTTGTTGGGTCATAAACATGCTGACCTTTTCTTGCATGTGCCTCAATGACGAGATAAACACGGCATTATCGTTGTCTTGCTGGAGCCAAAAAGTCTCTAGAGACTACAGCATGTTGTTGGCTTCCTTAATCGACACTGGAACGACTTCTTAACTGTCATCCTCCTCGTCATCATCATCAGCCTGAGTGCCTTCTGGCTAAGGGAGATGACCATCAATGATTTCGTCAATCGTCGGTATGTAGGAGACAATATCCTCATCTGAATAGGTGAGAAGGCTCCTAATGTCCATCGGATTTTTGTAGCATAACTTAGTAATCTGTGACTCTAGCTCGTCAATGACGTCCTTGTCAATGAGGTCCTTTTCAGTTGGTGCTGCCTGCCCAGGGCCCTCTGTCGTGCGGATCTGGCAGTGCCTGTAGTAGTTCTAGATGGTCGTAATCTTGACATCCATTGCCCAAACAAGAACAGCGAGCCGAATGGCCTACATCATGTCAATTTTTTCTGTTTGGTCAATGTCGTCCTCAAGGCCCAGGAGACAGTTGAAGCGACGGCGGTAATAGGCCTTAAAATTGTGGATGATGCTGGCATCACATGGCTGGATCTTAGACGTCATATTGGGAGGAAGGTACAAGACATGTGCGTTTCTCAACTGGATGCGGGCAGGGAGTTCCTCAAGGGGGACATGTGCGTTGTAATTATCAAAAACCGAAAGGACTTTGCAGTTGGCAACATGAAGGTCAAATGCGTTCAGCCACTCCAAGAAGATGATCTGCGTCATATAAGCCTTTGCATTGCTTTGATAAGTGCAACCCATGCTACCAAGGTTAACGTTTTTGAAGCAATGGGGATTTTTGTATTTTCCGATGACCCAGAGGGGGAGCTTGTCGGAACCGTCTCCGTTACAACAAAAAGCCCAGGTGAGCCGCTCTTTGTTTTGTTTGCGCCCCTCAAGTTGCTTTGTCGCGAGGGAATTATCAGCTTGGAATTGAAAATGTTTAACCAAGGTCAGCATCAGAAAAAGGTGAAGACCTAGACGCAGATCACAATTAGACATCATGTGGAAGAATAGGCCAGTTTCATCCATATTATAGATGTCCTTCCACGCATACTGGTCCAATAGCTGGCAGATTCCTGGGAAGCCTAGGTTGACGGCATTCATGTCTACGGAGCCACTATCACCAAAACGGTGGAAAGACTTGATTCTGTGGCAAAGCTTGAATGCTTCCAACCAACCGTTTGAGAACTCAAACAGTTCATGGCCAGGATGTAAGCGATCCAAGATCTTTGCAACGTTCTCCTAGATGATATCCCCAAAGATTGGGATGCGTTCTTGGTTTGCCAGGATCCATTCAGTGAGTGTTTCTTCCATCGTAGGGAACTTGATAGTCCGCTGGCGCTTGCTTTGAATGTTGGGATCTTCATCACGTCTGAGTAGCTCAGCTGAACGCTTCAGGGTCTGAGAAATCATAGGCTGGCTGATGTCGATGTTGTGCTCTGACTTGAGCCAGCACTGAATCTCAGCCTACGAAAGTGTAGGGTTGCATTTTTTGTGGTTGCACAGAGCAATGCGGACCTCGTCCGTCATTGTTGTGTATTTTTCGCCTTTCTTCGGCATGGTGGGTTGTTGGGGGCGTGCGAGTACACGTGTGTGTGGGGGGGGTGTTGATGGAGAAACAACCTTCGCGAAGGTTCCAACCACACATTTCAAACCTATCCCTCCCCTTCCCCCAAGCACCCCCCCCACCCCTATTTATACCGTAATAAGAAGAGGCTTAAAATGGCCCAGTGTATGACCCTGCCTAATTCAATAACCT
>Ga0209208_10002401_pt1 | contig 26769 bp, 20 predicted proteins | sample S1TSphfallax_3_FD_187694 | JGI IMG/M metagenome (GOLD analysis project Ga0209208, IMG submission 187694) | Host-associated microbial communities from peat moss isolated from Minnesota, USA - S1T2_Fd - Sphagnum fallax MG (SPAdes) (version 2) | ecosystem: Host-associated > Plants > Peat moss >...
TTTTTTTTTTTTTTTTTTTTTTTTTTTTTTTCCCATACTCAAATTGTGTTTCTAAAACTTTGTTTTTTGGACCAAAAACATATTCAAGCTCATAAGCTTCATAAGAGATTGTCTTTTTTCTTTTGTGCATTTGTGTTTCACTTTCATGATGCGGTCATTTGTAACAAATTCGATTAGGTATTTACAAAAGTTTTTCACATGTTTTTAATTTTAACCGTTAGTAACTTCAGTCCAGGCAGCGCCAAGTTGTATGAAATGATGTTTTAAAAAGTTTCATTAGATTCTAGTTGCCCTCCATAGCCCTTGGGAAATTCAAAATAATTGGACATTAGGTAGAATTCTTTTTAGTGTTGGTGTGGTATGCCTGGAGCTTGACATAAACCTTGGGTATCAACCTTAGAATAGACAACCAAGCTATCCTACTCTCAGGGCCAAAATACTAGCTCCGTATTAGGATCACATAGCACTAGGTTTTAGAGGATGTAGTCAAGACTAGACCAACTTGGTGTTAAGATTTGAAGATGAATCTCTATACTTGTGTGTTGAGTGGTCTTCCTCTCTTTCATGGTTTGAATCTACATAGATAGATTGTTGCGATCAACAAGCTATAGTAACCTTTTTTCTCTCACTTGTTATTTTGGTGGCCATCACCCTTTCCTCATTTTTCAAGATAGATGCTTACATTATTTATAATTAGAAACCCATATCATGTTTCTCCATTCACCTTCAACTTTCAATTTTCCTCATGTAGAGTTTAAAGTTGTTGCTTTCATTCTATGTTGCAAGTTGTGAATATTGTGTTTTTGGTCAAGATGAGATTTTGTGTTGTAATCTCAATAGTTTAGTGGTTAGTATCATTGTTGTGTTGTTCTCTTCTTGCCATGATTCTTATTGTAGTGATATGCATGGATTGATGAGTTTAAGCCTTAGTTTGATTGGGATGTGGTGAACTTTCAAAATAAATGTGTGAAAGGGTTTCTAGAAATAGAGTCAAAAAACATTCACCATTCTTAGTTTGAAAAATGGGGTGGGGGAGAGTTTGAAGTTACAATCAATGTTGGGTAGGTATGAAATTGGAATGTTGATATATAGATTGGTACTAGTCCTTGTATTTATGAAACAATAAGAATACTATAACATGAAACAATGTCTTGGTAGTTGCAAAGTAGGGTGGCTCACTTTTTGCATCACAATCCAGTTTTTTGCAAAGTGGCGTGCATTTACATGCTATTAACATGGCATAAAAACAATAATTTTTCAAATTTGTGCCTATACTTAGATTTTCAACTTGAAGAAAAAGACATCTATAAAAAAAAATACAACATATATACACCAAATATATAGTAATGGACTTTTGAAGTTGAAAAATATGGACCGGTTTATTATTTGTGCCTATATATATATACATGCATGTTTGTGTATGAATTTTATTTGAGATATATTATAGGGATTTAATATATAATATGTTTTAAAAAAAGAACATATGTGCAAAAAAATCGATAGAAACAATTTAACCAAAAACAATTATGGACTTTTGGATGGCCTAAAATGAACCATATTTTCATAAGTCCATATCATGATCAATTTTTGGTCGATTTCAATTTTTATTTTCTTAACATGTACATTAAAAAATAAATTAGAATGGCTATTCTTTATATGAATTTTTTAGTTCACTAACCACCATGTCCCCATTAGATTAATGATATCAAAATAGATTACCATTTTAACACTACCGTATGAACTTTTAAGGAATGGAGCATCTACTGAAAATGAACCACTTTGAAGTGCATACACCCTCAACCTTGTATCAATATTTACGAAGTAAGGACATAAAATAAAACCATATTTTTAATGAGGTTATATGAATGTTTAGATTACATATATATGTATTTCATATTAACCAAAAATTAGCCTTTAACCATATATTTTGACCAAGTTGGTATTAAAGTTTAAAACAAATCCAATACAAATACAAGGCTAATATGAAAGTTTTAAGAAAATTCAATACCACTAGTACCATTTGGTATGTTCAAAAATTGATACCTATCTGGCTCTATTGAGATGTCACACAAAATTTAGTGCAATGGAAGATGTAAATATTAATGGACAAGCTTAAAATCACATAAGCAATGAATGAGGATTGTATGGTGAAACATTAACCAATTTGGATAAACATTAATATTTGGGTTCCAAAAGAACCAGAAATTATGGCATTTTCAAAACAAGATTGCACGTGCATGGAAGTTCTTTTTGTTAAACAATCCAATGACAACCATCAAGTGTATCATGTGCCACTTGGCAGTCAAGCATCCAATAGGAAAAACATAATGAAAAATTTCAAAAACATGAAAAATTGTGTTGTTAATGAACATGGTTTTGATTTTTTAATTTAAATACTTAAAATAAAATAATAATAAAAACTTAAATGAAGTTGCAAGCTAATGGATATGTAAGAAGAGGAAGGTAATGACATCTATAGACATTATGAAGTTCTTTGGTAATCACAATCATTACAAATCCAGTGACCTTAGCCTATGAATGATTTATAAAAGATTTGTCAATTGCTAAAGGTCATATGTCAATTAATGTCAATTATTGAAAATCCATAGTTGTGATGTTGTTACAATGTAATAATGTGATGAAATATATGATTTACCAATGTGAAATCTAATGGTTTTTCTTGTGCACAATTGTAATTTCCTTCTCCTTATATTGGCATGGCCTAGGCATGTGTTATGTCAAGACTTCTCAATATGCCATGAAAATAAAAAGAGGTTGAGATGAATGAGGTGAACTTGGTTGACAATCTATAAAATGTTGTCATCAACAAAATCAATTAGAAAAGGGCAACCAAGAACAAAAATTGACTTGTAAAAAGGTTGACTTGAAACCAAGAAAACTAACTTGATGTTGATGAAAAAAAAGTTTGATTCAAAGCTTGTGTTTTTGAAAAAAAGTTGAAAGTATTGTAGAACCCTTCATCTTTGCCATTGTCAACAATATGGTAGTCTACGAGTTTCTAGGTACCAATGGGCTCCATTTGGGTAGGTTAAAAAATGTGATTACAACCCTAACTCAGTACAACCATAGTTTGTGTGATGAAAATTTTCATTATAAATAAAATCAAGGAAACTTGTTGAATATATCCAAATTTGAAAAATAATGACATCAATTTATTTCAAACAAATCAAACACTCTAGTAAATTCTCTAAGCACCTTTATTTTATGGTTTCATAATCTAATTACTTTTGTCACATGTTAGTTGTTCAATATTTCAAATTGTTTAATATGATGTAACAAAAATATTTTGTCATATTATTTGCCTCTCCAAAATTTGTTGCCCCATTGTCTCCAACATGGACTTAGTGAAATTGAATTATGTGCGTAAATGTAGAATACTAATCAGAAATATGTGGTGAAGAGTTGTAAGGATACAAAAGTGAACCTACATCATCTTTTCGTGGGGAGAACATGGGTTCAAATCCTATAAGAAAAAACCTTGCTTACAATTATGATGGTTGCTTTCAAAGCCAAGCGAAAAGAACTTTTGAATGTAACACCATAATTAAAATATGGTTTTAACAATTGAAAAATACCAACTAAATAAATCTTGTATATCTTGAAGACTATTTTATGAAATATTTTTATTTGAACAACACATTGCATGGATCACATCACTAGTAGAAAGATGTTGATATTAAATCAATAGTTTTTTAATTAAGTGTAGATATCAATTGCTAATTAATATGGAAATTTTGACAAAGTCAATAAATGTATTTACCAACTTATCATAAATGTATTTACCACTATTACATAGTTTAAAATTTTAGAACATGTATATGCATTTCATAGGTTTACTATTTTGGGTGCATGGGGGTAAAGAAAAGGGTGCATGCAAGTGTGTAAGTGTTGAAGTTGGAATGCATGCCCCCACACACCCTTTCCCATGCACCTTTTCCATGCACCTAGGCACCTTTTTTCACACACTTGAAATAACAACTCTTCTTGCCCACAATGATCTCAATATGAAGTTTCATTAAAGTCCTTGTAGCAAATAACATTAATAACATATTTTTGCTATGATTCAACTATGGTTGCAAATGTAAATCCTCTATAAATGGTTGACAAATTCACTTTGTTATTCAAGCAAGGATGTGCATAATATTTTATTGGGTTTCAATAATTTCAACCTTTTATTTTGTTGTGATTACACCAATCACCCTTCCTACCAATTGTTCTCCCATGAACCACAATTGTCAAATGTCAAATATTTCCACTCTTGCAAATTGCATCTCTACATTCCTAAAAAAATTTGTTTTAAAAGTGCCTAGGATGTTGTATGTTTTCAACTTGCCATTGTTGCTTGTCATTGAACATGAAATGAGTAAGCTTTGAGCTACATATAGACACACCAAAAATGTTTGCCATGTCCAAAAGTTTGGAGACAACTAATGTTCATTAAAATGAAATCCAAATCCAAGACCTTGTAAGATATTTTATATGATGTGTTTTTTAAACCAAGAGGTGTAAAGTTTATGCATTATGTCATGATGAAACATATTTTTAAAGTCATTTTTGAAACTTTGATTCCTCTTAGAAGATCTCCACTGGCAATAATTAAATGGCTTATACACAATACTTTGGATGAAATACAACCTTTAAATTTTGTGAAACTAAGTTTAGACTTGTAAATGTGCATAAGATCTATTGATCTCCAAAAGGGCCAAAAATGATTACCCACATGATAGTATTTCAACATTCTCTCATTCTATGTTGTGCAATATTTCATGTTTACATGCAAAGAGGGTTAAATAATTAGTATTTTGATGTGTTGAACCTTGGTAAAGACCCACAAAAGGTATGCCAAAGATTGGGCAAAAGATTGCCACATTTGAAAAACTACCAATTTCCAACCTTTGATGCAAAATACCATCTAGGCACTACATTTGGAATTTGTAATTTGGAAGATTCTAGGGTGATGCACTCCCCAAGCTTTGAAGGCTTTATATCCCTTCTAAGAGTGTATGTTAGCAAATTCACAATGGTCTTCTATGTGAATCTTTTATGAGATTGTAAACTCTATAGAAAGCTAAACATCAAAAGTAGGGTAAAATTGCCCATCAAGGAACACATACTTATCATTCAACATTTTTTAATATTCTCCTTGTTATGTAACCAAATTGAACAATTTTTGTGTCATTAGACACACAAACTAAAGAACCATAATTTTTATTTCAATGTAGAAATAAAGGAGCAACACAAAAAACACAAGAAGAAGATGAGTGATCGTTTGCTTCAAAAAATTTGAAAAAATAACTTTAGATGTTTTTCTAGTTCTAGCCCCATATCTTCCTCATTTTAAATTTGTCTTGAGTGATTTAAAACCTAAAGGGTGTGCCAACTAAAGCTTTACAAAGTTTCTTGGCGTTCAAGAGGCAAAGATGTGACAATCAAAGATTTTACATTCAAAATCCTATTTTGTTTTAATTCATCCATTACCGAACATTGAACCCCCTTACACTAAACACCCCATATCTTCCCTATTCCATTATTGTATTGAGCATATTTTGCAACATTGGAAATGTTAAGTGGAGGGCTACAACTTTTCTTTGAGATTCAAAAGCGAAGGAACAATGTGTGAAAATGTCTATCCAAAGGACTTGCACCTATTTTCAAAAATATTTTTTCAAAGTTTTGGCTTTTATTCTAAATCTAGCAATTTTCAAAGCTAGTTCCACTAGTTTTTTTTGTAACAGGTCCTAACTAGTGTGTGCGTTTAAGTGCAAATAAATGTATATATGTTGTATATACGGTGTATAAGTATAAATCATTTACACTTACATGATCATGTAAGTGTAAATGATTTATACTTATACACCATATAAAAAAATGTTATACATTTACACTTACCCATCAAATGGATTTTTTTTTTATATACATTTATATGGAACCATGTATAATTTTTTCTCTTATATAAAGGTTGTGTATATAATTCAGGGTTTTAATTTGGTTTAGGGTTAGGATTAATTTTGTAGTCGTTTAAGTTAAGGTGAGTTTTGTGGTTGTTAGTTGTTTTACAAGAGTCATGTCTCTAATCAAGAGGTCGATAGTTGAGCTCTGGTGGTGCTATCATAGTTATATAATGAGCTTCAAGTGAACAACCTCACATTCTAAACCCTGAACCTTTTATGTGCTCACACTTTCTTCTATGTGTTTATATTGTCCATGTTTCATTTGTTCCCTCCCTATTTTATTTTGTTTGTAGGGGTGAATCAAGTCTCAGCACATTAGTTGCAATGAGAAGAACGCCACCACAAGGTCAACTTTACACCATCTTTAGGTGAGTGACTTGTTCATGCACACACACACCCCTTACCCCCTATCTTCTTCTTCTTTCAAGTAGCCATCGTTGAATTTTGTGTGCTTGTGCGTCATGTATTAATGTTCCCCCCTTCTATGGAGGTCAAAGCATGAAAAGCAATTCCCTACAATAGCATATTTAGCTAGAACCAATCTTGGTATTCTTGGCAGTAAAATCAAAAGAGACTACGTGTGTTCTCTATTGTAGGGATTCTCACGAGCCTTCATTGATGTTGATTGGGTGCAAAAAACTTGGATCTCCTTGTTCTTCTCATCAAGAACTGGCCAAATTATCCAACTAGTGGGTTTGAAGAGAAAATAGGAGTTGTAGACTTGGGTGGATTTGATGAGGTTGAAGAGGACATCTTAGATGTCATAGATTTTGGGTTTCCCCATGAGGTTGACAGTCATGTAGAGGAGTGCATCCAAGATTGGGACATGTATTCGTGAATTTTATTCTATGTTGTTCATGCTACACATGGAACATAATACCTAGTTAATTTATTTTTTCTTCTAACTCTTATGCCTTTATTATCATTTTCTAATAGATAGTGGACATTGAAAGTGCATGTATATAACATTTCATATGAATGCAATTGAATTTGCATCTATTTTTTTAAGTTAAAAAAAAAATTGGGGACTTCCATGAACTTTACATGGAGTGTAAAATAAGTGTAAAAAACATGTAAATGAACCATTTACATGTTTTTTACACTTACATTGTTTAATATGGCTTGTAAAAAAAGTGTAAGTGTGATTCCTTTACACTTACACTCGCACTATTTTTACACAGCAAAAATTTATTTACACGGCCTTATACTTACACTTAGATTACTCATTTGGATTTGAACTATATACACTTATCAGGTGTATAAAAAAAAATTGAAACCCATTTACACTTTACATAGAGTGTAAATCCTGAACCATATACACACACAACACTGATCCTAACAAAAGAGTACTAGCTCAAGTCATAAAAGCATCAAATTGTGACACTGCAAACTGCAAACCATCACAACCATTTATTTATTTCTTGGCGAATTTTCACACCGTGGTAACAAAACAAAACACAATGCAAGTTGTGCAAGTTATACAAAGGTTTTAGGGAAGGAAAAAAAGAACAAAAGTTTCCATATTTGGAGGGAAAAATTCGCATGTCCCCATATTTAGACATTGAATTCCTATTGGTGGCCAAAACTAGCCAAGATTCTAAAGAAAATCTATTTTCATGTCTATCCTTTATCCAAATTTGGCTCACTCTAGTTGTGGATGATCGCTAGTCCAACCATTTGCCAAAATTGTCAAAGAACTGAAAGCCCAAACTCCCTTTTTCTGGTTCTTCGTGATAACTCAAGATTGTCGAAGCAAAAGGCTTCCACAAATGTGGGTACTCCTTCCCATTTAGAAATGTCCCCCAATATCTTCAAGAACCCAACATTTCACTTTGTAAATCCAACATATTGTCATAAAGGTCGATCTTGAAACCCCTTTAAATCATCATCATCTTCTTTAATTGGTCCTTATTCTATGCATCTAGCCTAACTACCTTTTGAGAGCTATGGCACAACAAAGATACAAGGCTTTCAACTAGCAAGTCTTGTAGATGTTCAAGCATTCATCCCTAACACAAAGAACTAGAGATTAAATCCTTCAAAAACCTCAAAACAACCAAGCCAAAAAAAAAATTATACTCCATCAAAACAAACGCATGACCCAAAACTTAACTTTTTCACCACAAAAGCTCTTCTTTATATTACACATCCCACTCCCCCAAAAGCATAACATCCAAATGCAACACAAAAATCCAATCAATTAATGTTGAATGTTACCCAAACAATGAAGAATCTAAAACCAAAATCCAAAACCTATAAACAACAAACAACATCTAAAATAAAAAATAAAGAACAGAAGTCTTGTGGCTCCCTTTAAACTTCGTGATGATTAACCGTCTTGTCTTTTGGCACTTTTTGCTTGATCGAACCTATGCAACATTTCATCCTTTAGGCCATATTTTCATCCCACCAAGAGTTTGAAAACATTTGGAGGTATGAAAGGACAATTGGATACATGGAAATTAGCTTTTTGCGAGCTTTTCCAAGAAGATGTTTCAACACCATATAAGGTTAAGCTACAATACATTTCATGATTTGATTAGTATTGTAGGTCCAATCTTGAACAAAAAGTACAAATGTGAAAAAAAAACACATCCATGTAAAAGCTAGAATAGTAGTGGCTTTTGCAAAATTAGGTAATGGAAATTCATTGCAAAATTAGAAAACATTTGAAACCACAGGTGACACCTAAATTGATTAACGACAATATCAAAGAAATGGCCTTTAGCTTTGAAAGCTTTCATGGAATTCTTTACAATTTTGGTGCCATTAATTGTATTCATATTCCAATTATTGCAACTAAGATAGATCCAAAATCTTATTATTATCAAAAATATTTATTTCACATTGACTCAAAGAATTATAGATGGAAAATGTATATTTTTGAATTAGGATTATGGGTGGGCATGTAGTATTCATGATTGGGCTTTGTTTTTAAAAAAAATTAAAAAAATTATGTGATGAAAGACAAGCTTTTGTTTTACAAATTAATAAAAAATGATGTTTATCAAATGTAACTATTGTAACCCTAACCTTGGGCTCACGATCAAGGCAAGGGCTTGCGAAGGTGCGAGCCAAGAATGAAGGTGAGTCACATTTCATACTCCCGAAAATGTGGGAAAATGTGAGGGAATCAACGTCCACACTCCCAAATGAATTCCCACTTTCAGAATTAAAGTCCTGATGGACTTCTGAATTTTCAAAGAATAATTGCAGGGGTCAAAACCCATTGGATTGAAAAGTTCCTTATATCATTGGAAAGCTCTTGAAACTTAGATGTTTAAATGGGTTCGCATGACCCATTTGGGTACTTAAAACACAAGTTATGACCAAAAAAAGGGTCGGGAATCAAGTTGACAATTTGACCCCCAACCATTAAAAGTTGAGAATCGCCTCGATTTCCTTGCGTGCAAGTGGCGTGCCACATACCTAGAAAGCTTTTGACGAGAGTTACAACTTTGCTTTAAACTTCACCTCAATCGAAGGTCTGCACAAAAAATTATAGGCTTCCAAAATCACAGGAGTCCCAATTTTGGGAACTAAAAAAGTTATGATTGAACAATGTTTAACATATCTAGCAATTATCATCATGTGTTATAATTGCTAAACAAAAGCTTTAACCAATAGGATTCCATATGGACAAACCTAGACAATTGTTAAAACAATTCATGATACACTATTTCCTATTATGTTTGCATGTGTGTTGAACCAACATCATGGATATTGGCTACTTTCAAATGTTTTTGCCACTAATATTAAGTTGTATGTCCAGCTTTCCAAGGAAAAGTTGGATTTGCAAGCAAAGATTGATGTTGTAAAAGAAATGGATTTGCACATGAAAGTGAAACAACTTGGTGTTAACATACAATTACAAGTGGCTATTGTGTTGACGCCTTTCTTAGATTTCATGGATTTTTTCAACTATCTAAAACCCACAATATGTTAGCCTTCATGTTAGATCCTCAGTTTAAGGACAAAAGCTTGGTCAAGGATTATGTTGACCATGCTTCAACCATAGAAATTGCTACAGTTTATGATACTTAGTTTTTGTTCCCAAACGTCAAAAAATTGTACCAAAAACTACATGGGTAGTCAAATGCATTGTCAAGTGTTGTGCAAGAGGTTGTGCAACATTTCTAATGTTGTTTTTGGAGTGGGAGTATCTAAGGAAAAGACTTGTTTGGAACAAGTGTTCTTTCAATAATCTACAACCCATAATGAATGCATTTGATTTTTTTGTTTGTAGTTCATAGATGTTAGTGGACACATTCCAATAACTAATTTTGTTCTTCATTCTATGTGAAAGTACAAGTGCATTGGGAATTGTTTTGCTTTTGCACATTTGATTTTGAGTTTCCGCATGAGGTTGATAGTCATCCAAGATTGGGACATGTATCCATGAATTTAATTCTATGTTATTCATGCTACCTAGTTGGTTTTTTTTTGGCCTTCAAACTCTTATGCCTTTATTATCACTTTATAATGGATAGTGGATGTTGAAAGTGCATGTATATAATCTTTCATGTGAATGCAATTGAATTCACAGACTTACATGGAGTGTAAAATAAGTGTAAAAAACAAGTAAATGAACCATTTACACTTTTTTTACACTTACATTGTTTAATATGGCATGTAAAAAAGGTGTAAGTGTGATTCATTTACACTTGCACTGTTTTTACAGTGCAAAAATTTAATTACACAGCCTTACACTTACCCTTAGATTACTCATTTGGACTTGAACTATCTACACTTACACTTATCCAGTGTATAAAAAAAATTGAAACCCATTTACACTTACGCAGAGTGTAAATCCTGAACCATATACACACACAACACTGATCCTAACAAAAGAGTACCAGCTCTAGTCACAAAAGCATCAAACTGTGACACTGCAAATTGCAAACCATCACAACCATTTATTTATTTCTTGGCAAATTTTCACACCTTGGTAACAAAACAAGATGCAGTGCAAGTTGTACAAAAGCTTTAGGGAAGGAAAAAAAGAGCAAAAGTTTCCATATTTGAAGGGAAAAACTCACATGTCCCCATATTTAGACAGTCGGTTCCTATTGGTGACCAGAACTAGCCAGGATTCTAAAGAAATTCTACTTTCTTGTCTGTCCTCTATCCAAATTTGGCTCATTCCAGTTGTGGATGATCACCAGTCCAACCACTTGTCAAAATTGAGAAAAAGAACCTGATGACAACACTGGAATGAACCCCATTTCACAAAGAAATAGATGGAATACTGTGTTATTGAAAATTAATTTGCACAGCCAACATACCAAAAACTCCCTGCACAGACAAATATTGGAAGTATCATATCAGACCCATTATTGAAACTCAGTTTGGACTGCCAACATTGGTAAGGACTCCCTGCGCAGACACATGTTGGAAATATTGTATGAGGACTGTCTCCCTCCTGGTGTATTCAGTTCACCCTGAATAGAATTGAGTCACCTAGTCATCCAGTCTTTAAGATTAGAGACATTTTAGATCCATAATCATAAAAGCCAACAGGGAAAAGAAAAGCAGAGAAGCAATTTCAACAATTACAGAATAAAGGAGAAGTTTGGACAACATTGCCAGTCAAACCCCATGTCCAGAGACATTCAATATCAACATGTATGGTCATGACCAAGTTACCATAACATCATCACTGACTTCATCAGCTCCAGGAAGTAGCTGTTGGACTTTCTCTCTTATGTTTTGTTGAAGAGGTGAGCTGGAAAGAGAAAGGAAATGACAAGGAAACCAAATAGATAGGGGAAAACAAAACAAAGAAAAACCAAAAAGGAACCAAACAAGGAAAGAAAAACAGAAAAGAGAATCACACAGAGAACATGAGGGCACAGTAAGCTCTCCATGCTGGATTAACAAGCTGTTCAAAAGAACCATAAAACCCATGATATACTTGCTTACAGAATAATACGACACCAGAATTGACACCTGTACAAGGTCCTGGCAACAGCTGTGTTGAAGTTGTAATGTCAGTGCCAACAATCCTGCTGGACGAAGGAATTTGATCTTCATACCCAACTATATCACTACGATCCACCATCATCAGTATCATGTATTCCACATTTTGGTGAAATAATAGAGAACAGCCTAAAACCCTTCATCAACAGATCTCTGTCAGCATGTGTGGCACAACTTCACCATGTCAATTGACAAACATGGTTTGCACAAAGCAACTGCCAGACTGTCCATTTTCCCCTTGTCACAGCAGCAGAAGAGTAAGAATGTTGAAATGTTGCTTTCAAATGTTTTTGAGAGGAAAGGCAACACAGTCCCCAAAATGAACCTCTGCAAGAAAAACACTTTCTAAACTTACGCCAACATTTAGCAAGATCAGACTTCTGCATCAACTTTGATATAAACTGAGAAGGCAAATAAACAAAACCAACATAAAAGTCACCCTCGTTTTCCTTCATCACACAAAAGGTCCTAATGCTGTTGCTTGAACTCTATCAGAATGTCAATTACAACAAGCTGCCTAGAAATGTTTCTCCAAAGAAAAAGATACCCTGGAGTTGGGAGCTGTGGTAGGACTCAAAGGCAGCATGTTTCTAGAGATTAAAGCATGAAATATCACAAACATTTAAACCATCTTCCATGCTGTTTTCAATTATATGACAGAGCAGAACTTACATCAGGACACCTACCAAAATTGAAAAAACTATGAACAAGAAGCACACTAGCTACTTACTTGTCCAAACAGGAAAATACTCAGAATTCACGTGCTCTGGGTGGAGGCTTGTCTCCTGCCAAGTTCACTCTTATCTGTCTCCCATCATAATCCTGTAGCAGACTACCCACCAGTGTTACGGGATGCAACCAATCACAGCTGAACTTGATGATGAACCAAACAATTTTATAGAGTGCAAATTCTGTATGATGAACATAAGAAAAGAAACAGAGTAAGAAGGAAGTTGCCTTACCGCTCCATCCAAATTCTGGATAGCATCATTCACTTCATCAGCATTTGAATAGGTTACAAAACCAAACCCACGAGACCTGCCAGTTTCTCTGTCATAGATCACCCTGGCATCCAAAACCTTTCCATAGTCACTGAACTTAGCCTGAAGACTTTCATCATCCACTGACCAAGATAGGTTGCCAACAAAAAGTTTGTTTTCGCTGTCATAACCACCACCACCACCACCAAAAGGCCTATCCCGCAGAGGCCTTTCACTGGGTGGCCTTCCACCACCTCGGTTGGCCTGTGGGAAGCTAACTGTCAGAGCTCGTCCTCCCAGCACCTGCAAACAAAGCCCCACCACACAAAGCTTAGTCAAGACAAGAAAGTAACTGACATAGCACCAGTATCAGGTGACATCGAATGGGTAAGATGGTGTCAGGGAAATCAAACATGTCACTGCCTCCCCCACAGTCTGAAAATAGTGTGTACAAAACCCTATCAATGAATCCCCACTTTATCATCACTTGACATCTGGAAACACTAAATGGAGGCACTTGAACTCCGTGCTTCGGTATACAGAGAACAAAAAGTTGGCGACCTAGATGCTGACTTGGATATGCTTCCATTTAGGAAAGACTCCTGGAATGGATTGTCAAGTGAAGGATACAAAATTGAAAAGAGAATGGTTACAGTAACCTGTAATTAGGCTAACATTTTCGATAATTCAGTCTCAGCACAATGAGTTCAGGATCTCCTCCAAGGACGGAAAAATGCAGCAACAGCAAAAACTTACATATCCGTCTAACTTCTCTTTGGCAGCCGTGGCTTCCTCCTGTGATCCCATGGTCACAAAACCAAACCCACGGCTTCTGGAAGTTTCTCTGTCATAGATGACCTGGAAAATGAAAACACGTCATCAGCTACATTGGTCCCCCACAAACTGGATATCCCCTGTCCCAAGGACACCATAGCGTTCAGGAAAAGAATCGGCATTTCCATGCGCAGAAATACAAAAACACTACTACAGTAATTTACCTACCTCAACAAGTTCGACGTTGCCAAAGTCTTGGAAGATCTCTGCTAACTGCTGGCTGTCACACGTCCAGGGCAAGTTGCCTACGTACAGCTTGGGACCTTCCTCGAGCACAGGAGGCGGAGCGCTAGATTCATAGAACCTGGAGCGCTGTGGACTGTCGTAAGACGATGGAGTGCTGCTGCTGCGGTCATAGCCAGGCACCGAGCTCGGCAAGGTATTGAAATCTGGAAGCGGAGGCGAAATAGGCATATTCTGGGTCAAATAGTCGAGGTTAATATTGTAGATACTGTCTTCCAATTCCCCAGCACGGACCACAGTAGTAGAAAAATTCTTTACAGACTTTCTCAGCTGCACAATTTTGAGTCTACTAGCGAGGCCACCGAGTACTCCTCCTAGAGAAGAAGAAGACCCCCGGGAAGCATTGTTCACCAAAACGCCCTCCGAGCGGCTCGTTAGAGAGCCAATCGTCGCACTAGACACAGCCATAGTCATCCTCGATGCAGCCATAGCTACAGGAGAGAGAAGAAAAGAAAAACCCCGTCCTAAACAAACAACTACGCAAGCTCTCCAACGGAGCGCAAACGCAAGGAACACCACCAAGCGCAGGAGAGAGAGACACACACACACAGAGAAGGAGCTTCGGTTAGGGTTTTGGATATGGCTTTCCAAGCCGTCGGATCTATCACATCAACGGGTGTGATTGCGCTAGAAAAGTAAGGTGGAACGAATAGCCAGGAATTGCTGCTGTTTGGCTTTTCCGAAAGTTACTAGCGGGTTTGGTAATAATTTCGGTGAGGTAAAAGTCTCGGGAAGTGAAAATTTGTGGATAAGCAACCTAACGCGGGTGCATCTGAGCCACAGAATGGGCATGCGTTGCGGTGGTGTATGGGGGTTGGATGGTTATGTCGAATCCTAAAATAAATAAATAAATAAATAAAACAAAATAAAATAAAATTGCACATCAAATATTGCATTTGTAGTTTATGTATGCTAAAATCTAATATGTAAGCCTAATATATATATTATACATTATTTATATTTATTTATATTTATATATTTATATTTATATGGACCAACGAGTTGCAAGATTTGAAGTGTGGATAGATTATTTAGTAAGTGTGGCTTGCATTTGTTCAAGTAAGCAACTCTGACAAAATTACTTGCAAATTTTATTTTTCTTATTTCTATGAGACCAATATAGAATCACAAGTTGGTGAATTCAGAGTGTTTAGTATCTTCAGCGTTTACTTCAACTTTTTGTTGGCCTTGCCTACTACCAAGGCAAGGATATTATTGTGTCTAGATTCATTATAGAGTATAGTAGCTTAAGGGATTTTGGCCCTCTAGGTAATAATAATAATAATAGGTCTATTTTTATAGTAGGATTTATGAAAGATGATATTTTGGCTTGTGTTGAAACTTGAGATTAGTTCTAGAGTGTTATAATATCTTGAAGGAATTTTCCAATGCACCAATGCAATCCATCCTTACTCAGAACTTTGGCCAATTGTAGAGTCCACAAAGCAACCTCTCAAAACCCCCATGTATATCAAGAAATGCATTCCTGCAAACCCTCAATCCTTCAACACTGACTATGGCCTTTCATGCGCACGTCCATTCATCTTCTGTCAGACACAAACACTCACATATGGACTTCACCTTTCAATTCATTTTGATCCCTCTCCATTCCACAGTACTAAACATCCATCCACCCAAAAACTCAAAACTTTAAATTGTCTCTTCACCATCTTACACTCTTGATCATCATCAACCTCCTGACTAATAATTTAGAATTTGAAAAGCAATTCTACAAACATCGTATATCTGTAACAAATTTCTGAACCGATTTTTTTAAAACTCTTATATGGAATATTTTTCCTCCCCACATGTGAATAGACTATGCCATTTCTGACTTCTAAATCTTGGCAGTTTTGTATGTTTACATTATGAACCTTTGCAAAGTAGAGCACCTCCGTCTAGTTTCACGCTGATAATACTGCCTAACAATCTAAATTATATTCCCTTAGCAATAACATGAAGCGTGGAGGACTTGTCAAATACACGCTATTCAGACAAACAAGTCATTGACATAGATGAGAGGAACTAACATGTCATGGTGTCATAATCCTTATGGGAGGGAGGGCATTCCATTTTGTGAAACAACCTTGAGCAAGGCAGTACTGAAATGCAAGAGTTAGATCACCCATAGAGTCATCATACCAAAATTATTGGCCCAATTACGAATACAAAATAAAGAGGCATTATGAATTGAAGTATGAATAAACCAAGCACTGCTAAAAGAAAGGACACCATCAATGGAAGATGCCTCACCAGACAGCATGCAGGTTTACAACCTTTGACCAAGAACAGAAGAACAGCTGATCACCACATACTTTATCCATTCCTTTCTTCTCTCTATTATCCATAAATGCAACCAAGGTGGGAAGTAAGCCCTTACCTCCCCAATCAAACTCTCATTCCAGCATACATCTCAGGGATACAGATAAGGATCCCTGTTATGTGCAGACATCAATCCTCGACTAAAGCTGAAAACACAATTCTTTCCTGGAGTAACCCATCCAAATAATTCATAGGTTAGACATCCTATCTAGGTGATACAAGGGAAACACTAGGCTTCTTATCCCAAAAATTTCGGGCTTGAGGAACTTTGGCAGCATCTCTGAAACTTCCTATTGAGGCTCTTGTGTACTCCCATGCCCTGTTTTTGGTTTCCCGAGGGTGATGGGCCACTGAATCCTGGTTTGCAGGAGGATTCTCAGGTTCTTCAGTCAAATACTGCTCCCAAAAAACATCATTTGCACCAGGAACAACAGCTGAACTGTTGATACTAGAGCTCACCTCCTCCACCTCTGTAGAGACACCAGGGCCCCTGCCATTTAAGTCTATGGATTCAATGTTGCTATCTCTTGAGTCCCTGTTTCCAGATTGAGATGACCCATTCCCTTGCTCCAAATTTTCACCACCTGTAGAAACAGTAGATATCATTTGAGACGAGCAACTTGAAAATCAGAAGTTGGTCTGCTGACCAAATGTGACTGGGTGTCTCTTCTTCCCATTATCCTGCCTCCTATTCAGACATGCACACTTTCTACCCACCATAACAGGACGCAACGTGAATACCCATTCCCCTAATGAATTGTAAGCCCATATAATCCCAACTTGGATGGGTGACTTTCCCAGTTACCACCATAGCAGCTATCATAGGTCCCATATGGCATGATCTAGTAGTAATGTGAACACGCCACTACTTGCAAGGGAGCAAGAAATCCTAGCCATTAGACTAGTGGATTCAGGCTTCTAACAGATCAATTGTAACACCAGAGCTAGATAGAATACTTAGAATGTCAGTGCATACTACAAACTTTGCACCTCCCAGAAAAACCCAAGAGCAAACAAAAACGTCTGTCTGCATTATAGCAAAAGAATCCACTATCTTGACCTCTTTTCCAAGAATTCCATGGCCATATTACCAATTACCCAAACATGTTAAGGGCTGAATGTTTTTTAGAGGAACTTGGTCAATGTGAGACATATAAATGCACCATAAAAGTAAAACTCAAAACAACAAAGAACTAACATGAAGTGTGCAGAGATAGCAGATTCAAACATCTAGAATTCAGGCTGTAGCCCAAGCACCAACAACATGCAGGATCTCACAAATTGTCACTAAATACTATGAAATGGCCTGCAGACTCTGGAAATATTATATTCTCTCAACACCAAAACATATTGATGGTAGGAAACTAGTGTAAAGATTCTATACCTGCTAATCTTGCAATATCACTTGTTGGTGATTGTGGAAGCTGGACAATGCCTTCATTGTTCCTCAGGTCTGTCAATGCTGGATCACTTTGCAGATTCTCAGCAAGGCCTGTTGAGAGATCTGTAAGAGTTACACCTGAGTGTCGATTCAATGAGTTTCCCTCAGAACCAGCTGGTGCAGAAGTATAATCTTGTAAGAGTGAGTCAAGGTAGCTGTTGTCAATTGTAAGGGACAAATCATCTGATGGATTCAAGAGCTGCATAATGTGACCGATCACCTCCCTGTTGTTTTGGAGAGTGATGATCTGATTGTCCGTGGGTGTGGAATGGCCAACAGAATCTTCAACCTCACCCTCATCTTCCTCTTTTGGAAGCCGTCTTTTTTTTCGGGCAGATGCTGCCATACATTTGTTATTCTCATTCTGTTCCACCAGGTGGGCAAGAAATCCTGGAGTCTGCACTGCTTTAGCCAGGAATGCCATGATTTGCTGCTGTCTCTGCTCTGTTGCCTGCAAGCGCTCTCCCATCACCTGGACATGTTTCACCACAAAAAAATTCAGCCTAGCTCATTCCCAACCACAATGTGCAGAGAGACAATCCTCATAAGATTGCTGTAGCCTCATGGGCACAGACTGAGTGGAGAAGTTTAAGAGAGGACAGGAAATAGCATTGTGGTCATAGAGCTGCCCACATTGGATAGAGCAAGAGAGATTAAGAAAGGTCCAGAGGTGGGGAATAAATGATATATTGGCAACTCATTCCAAGATACTTTCATAGACTGATTAACATGGGCATCCAAACTTCCTTACAAAATTGTTCACAAAACTATCACCTTGTTGTGCATAATTGACCCAACACCCCAGCAAAGCCAGGGGTATAGGTTCAGCCCAAAAGCTTCTTCAGGCCCTGTGGCCATAGACTCACTTTTGAACCAGGGAGATGCAAGTGAGCAAGAAAAAGGAACAAAACTGCAGTTCCAAACCTCTCTCACCCAAGATGCACAATGCCCAAAGTGAAATAGCTAGCCAAAGGAAAGACACTATGAAGGCAATCCAGTTATAGAACCTGAAGCTCATGCTCTGTATTCTGTTGTTCTTGCCGCAGCCGCACTAACTCAAGCATGAGCAAACTTTTGTCTCTCTTCAACATCTCAATCTCCTTTTCAAGTCCAAGCCTCCCCACTTCCACACAAGGTCCAAGAGCGCCATCTGCAGCAGCCTGTTGTTGTTGCTGGGAATGTGCAGCTGGTTTTCTGCGATGGATTCCTCGCAGAAGCTCCCTCTGACCTCGCAGAAATCCCTCATTGGCAAACTCCCAGCGATCAGGATCCACTTTGCGAAACCCCTACATAAGAACAACGTCCCATATTTTCAAATTTTGTCTAGAGAGACCTGCTGGAAGAAACTCTATAGTTAGGACTTCAATAAGGGGCTAAACCAGTTTGGTCTAATGCTTGACAGAAGTGCTGCTGCCTTCAACAAATCAAACTCCAGCATATCAGAAAACGATCTGCAGAGTCTGAATTGACAGGGTTCCTCTTATTCACTTGAGAGGGTCAGCATTCAAGGAAGAACATCTCATCAGGCAGGTGAGCTATCAGATCAAACGTTCAAGTGAGAAGGAAAAAGAGGATTCGTCACTTACATATGTGTTCAGTTGGCGGACAAAACTTGAGAAATTGTTGTGCTTGAAGTATTTAGGCAAAAGATCTTGAGAGAATTCTGGGGGATTCCAGACAACAAAGCTATTGTTGCCTTTGCTCCAGGACACTATGGTTTCAGTGGCAGCATCATCAACCATGTCATAGGTCTTTGTAAGAAACGGCGGAGGTGTATTGCTCTGCAATCCATCCATAGGTTGCGGCCCAGCAGGGGGGGCACCACCAGCTGGAAGCAGCGGGATCTCGGAATTCATCATCACGACTTGAGCAAGAACCATCTTCTTTCGGACCTCTTCTTTCCGTCAAGTATGTTTGCACCATTCAGCTGTTATGTTTGTTTCCCGTTTGCGAGCTCCACAAGCCAAAAAAAATTGGCTCCTCTACTTAAAGATGCCACAAAAAATGACCGCAAAAACACCATATTTCATCATCTAACACCATGTTCCCTCTCCGTCTGCAATAAAAGCTCTTAAACCCCGCAAACCGTGGAACCAGGAAATCCGGGAGCGGACGCAACGGCGGTAGTAATAAGAACAACTTAACAGAAAACAAAGACGAGAAATGCCGCCATTCCGGCACAACACAGGAAAAACACAAACTGCGATACAAACAGGGGTCCGTCCGCAAACCAGTAATAGTTGCAAAACACGACGAAATTCCGACAAATAATGGAACAGGTTCAAACTCCGAACCCTGTACCAAAGAAAGTCCACAAAGGAAAGCCGACGTACAGAGACTTCTGACACAAAACTCTTGTATTCAATTCTGTCTCGCCGTGCAGTGAACGCTCCGCTCTCGACAATGCGAAGAGCAAAGACAGCGAGCGCGCGAGCAAGCGGAAGAGCAAGAACCGACAGCGAAGAGAGAGGACCCGGGATTTCAGCGGGCGTGGATCGGATTACCGGGTGGGGGAGGAGGAGGAGTAGGAGGAACGTTCGCAAGAAGTTTCTTGCTCTTCGGTTGTACGGAATTTGCTTTCGGATTCGCCACATGACATCAGCCCCCAGTTTTTTTTTTTTTTTTATTTTTGTGATGTACCCAAAGTGGCGATGATCCATAGGAAGATTTAGCCAGGTTTGGCTAAAAGCTAAATATTAAAGTAAAATGTTTAAAAAACAACCTTATATTTTTTGGCTACCCACTTGAACCATGAATAGAAATATCTGGCGAATCTTCTTTATTTTTTTATCAAATTCCGACTTTTGAAAATCTCCAAAAGCAATTCATCTTACAACTTTTCATTTTTAATATATCTTTTTGCCTACATATAGACAGCAAAAAAAAAGGCTGGATCAAGCTAAGCCAAAATGCTATATTAAAATTTTAAAGTGCCAAAATTAAGTGATTTTTTAGAACTTCAATAGCCATAATTCGACCAATGTTTAAGAAAAATCGCCAGATATTTTCTGGGTTTAGGCCGAAATTTTTGCATTTTTTTTTCAAACTGAGTAATATCATTTTCACACATACAGATGATTTTTGTGGGAAAATTTTGACCCTCATTCGCCAGATTTCTAAAACAGGTTCCAACTTCCAAACTCATTATAGTTCCAAACTCATTATAGTTCCAAACTCAAGTGCCAAACCAGAATCTTCAAATTATATTAATTATTGGACGCATTAATGCCGAGCCTGAAGAGGTACTAAATAAAACATTCATTTTATAATCACAATTTAGTTTTGAACAGGTCAAATGAAGTAGTGCAACCAACAACAATCTTTCAAATTTAACTTATCCCTTGTCGAAATCATGTGGAAATCTAGTCAAATTTGGGGATTCTCAGGCCTCTCTCTCTCTCTCTAAGTCAACCTCGGATGTATGTATTGCTTTGCTTCGTCAATGCTCAATTTTGTTCAAGTTGTTTGAACCACCATCAGATTCTGGCATTTTTTAATTTTTTTAGTGGGTGAAATATTGTCACTTGTTGAAAATCTTTAGATTTTTTTGATTTTTTTTTTAAAGAAAATAAATTTTTGCAATCCTCGCGTTTCAAAAACAATTCAGGAAAATTGTATACAATTCAGGAAAATCTTAAGATTTTTACCTGGTGTTCAATTGCATAGCCACAACAATGTAGATGCACTAGGAGGAGCTGCAAAGCTTGAAGTGGACTCTATCATTTTGACCTTGAGGGGGGAGGCAAGGTCGGAGAGGGGGATGCACACTTTAGCGGTCAATTCACCTACACTGGCAAACCAATTGTTGAGTGTTTCAACACTTAATTTAATGGCCTGGTTTCAATTCAAGTTTTTTGGCAAAATTTCGCCGAATTTTGACCTGAAAAATATGATTTTTGACCTATACAAAAAAGGATTTTTCATGGGAAAAAAATTTACCAGAATGCCTCAGATTTCAAAGAAAAGCACATACAAATTGCCAGATTTGTATGATAAGCTCCATCTGGAGGTAGCCAAGAATATAGAACGACTCTGGTTTTTTCTATTTTCATATCTAGTATGTAGCCAAATCTGGCTAAATCATCATCATCATCCTATGGATGAGCATCATCACTTCAGCTACATCACAAAAAGTGAAAGAAAAGCCTTGTTTCAAAATATGGTTTCAATTTGTTCACATCATCATTCATTAAGTAATCCTTCAAATATTAAAATTTGAATTTTTTGAAAACATGACAATATGACATGATGAAAACCATTGTGATTATGGGCAAAATTACAATATGGATGATTTGACCACCCTAGTACCTTGAGAGCTTTGGCACTAATTATATTATTTGTAGAAATGATAAATGTTTTTAAATGTTTTTCTCAAAGAAAAAAAAGGCAAGTGAGAAATATTTTGCAATATTCAATTTTCAAAATGGATTATTCAGAAATAACTTGGGATCCCTATTGCTATGCACTATCAATGACAATGATATAATAAAAAAAATGAGTTCATTTTGTGAAAATTAAGTTCTAGTTGAATTTAAAATATTAAATGATGTTCTATGCAATGGAATTGAATTTGATTTGAATTCAATTACATTGAATCAAATCCTCAATTCGATTGGACTCATATTGAATTCAATTCAATTCAAATTTAATTAAAGAAAAGCAAAATACAAATTGGTGCACAATGTATTGAAAATATGATATAACTCCCATGAATTGTGACTATGGTGTTGACCAAAAAAACAACTCCAATATTACCATCACCACTTGAATTAATTATTTTGTAAACATGTGTTTGAGCTACCCCTTTAGTACAATTTAATCATATGACAAAAATTATTAAACTATTCGAAGATGTGGTAAAACACATAATAATTCCAATGCTGCAAAAGGAATAGGTTTTGAAAAGAAATTTTCTTAATGTGGAAGCTGACCTTAGACTGTGTACACCATAGTAACTTGGCAATTGTGACATTAATTATATTATTTGTAAAAATGTTAAAATATTTTTAAAAAATTCCAAGAAAAAAATTATTAGGTGAATAAAAAATATTTTAAAATGTTCAAAATAATATATTTTGACAAGGAATCTTCAAATTTAATTACTTTTTCAATAGACATTTGTTAAAGGGAAGATGCTAAATCAGCCAAGGTTACTATTGGCAATTGTAGGGAGTACAAAAGCATTGCATGCTTCTTTTTTTCTGATTGCATATGTGGTATTTTTTTTTTTCCAAATGCCTATTTGTCCATCCATTGAATTATCATTTGCTCATAATAATTATTAATACACATTAATTGATGTTATGACCAAACCAATAATTAAATTATGAAATCCAACCATCAAGTAAATTATCAAACTTAATATGAATATTGAAGAGATGTTATTGGAACTTGAATATTATTCAACATTTTTTCCAATTCTACGGCGTGTTTATTTAATAAAGTTTTGCAAGGGTTTCATCGAATTCAAAGTCCCAACAAAGGAGTTCACTATTATTGACTTCCATAGTCCACAGTTGAATACTCTTGACCTTGAAAAATGTGGTGCCACGTGGTGAGTTTTGGACCCCGTGAGGTCATGACCCGCAAAAGGCAAGGACCCCCAAGTTCTTGTGGGATCCGCTCAACCAGCACTTGTTGGAGTCATGCCCAACATTTGACCTGGGTTTGTCGATCAAGTTGTAGATAAGTGAGTGAATGGATGAAAAGAACGAACGAATGAATGAATGAATGCTAGTATTCAAAGAATGCTAGTATTCAAAGTCCAAAGAGGCCTAGTCCCCCCCCCCACAATTCCGGGCAAAGCAAAAGATGGTGTCTAACATAGCTAAGAATATGACAATTTGCTTTAGTGATGAGAGTGTGCCTCACATGGTGAACAAACAAAATATCATATTACCTTTATCATTTTGAACACTTAGGTTAGGCCGTGTGGCACTTAGGTTAGGTCTCAATAGTCTATATGGTTTTTAAAGTTAAAACATAGACCTAGGTCATGCGACATCTCAATTGTGTTTTATCTTTATTTTGCATGGCGCTTAACCTAAGTTTAGACTTAAACCAATTAAGTTGAACATCAACTTAGACTATGTGACACTTAGAATAGGCCTAGACTTAAGTCACGTGGCATCTAAAGTAAACTTAGACTAGGTCACACATATTTATTTATTTATTTATTTCATTTTGGGTTTAGCATCTAGGGTCAAAGGTTTTTTTATTAGTTCATCCCAAATGACTATTTTATTTTCATGTTTCTTTTTTTTGTTTTTCCAACATTTATAATGGACTTTCTTATATAGTTTTTGAACTTAAAATAAAAGATTAAAAAATATCAAATAAACATTTTAATCACAATTAAATCACAATTTTTACCTACTAGTAGCTACCTATAAATCTACTTAGTCTAGCTTACTATTTATTAACCTAATTTACTACTTATTAATTAACTTAATTTTTTAACTAACATAGCTTATGTTACACTTAAATCTAAGACCACCAATGTCATGTGGCACCTATGGTTAGACCACATATGTCACATGGCACCTAAACATAGAACTAAATCATGCCATGTGGCACATAAGCTACTTCTAGACCTAAGACATATCATATGGCAATTAAACAAGGCTTAAACATAGGTCATGTAACACCTAGGTAGCTATGTGGTGCCAAGGCTAAGCCTACAATTAAACCATATGACATTTAAGCCTAGTCCACATAGGCCATGTGGCACCTAGTAGGCCATGTCGCATGTCACTTAAAGCTAGGCCTAAATTTTAACCTTGTAACATCTAAGCTAAACTTATATGTAAGCCATGTGGCTAAGTTAAGCTACTTATATAAGTCTTAAACTAGGTTATGTAAGTAAGCAACCTAGTTTAAACCACCTACATACCTAGGTTAGGTATATATATAGGTGGGTAATCTAGGTATATAAACTAGGTAACCTAATTTACACCTATGTAATAGGAGCCTAAAAAGGTTTTAAATAATTTATTTGGATGCCAAGTTGCAAATGTGCACAATGTTTCATTTATCTAGCCTAAACTCTTTCATCCATCCTTAAAACATGATTACCAAATTACCCAAACAAACAACTTGTGATGTAGGGACAATTACATGATGTTTCATGATGTCATATCTTTAATTGACCTATTATTATAAATCAACTAAGGAGTTTGTTAATACTAAGAATATTTCAAGGTTGACCATGTAGCTAAAGGTTTATTTACTATCTACCAAATCAATTGGCATATCAATTTACTTGGAAATCACATGGAATCTTTATAAATATTAAAAAATATGGAGTTAAAATAGTGTTGAAAACATGCAATTTTCTTTGGTTTTAAACAAAACATTTCCTCCAAGTGAACTTTGACTAATACTTTCATTCATTATTTAAGGGTGGCAATGGTAGTAATGTGTTTTACCATCCCCCACTTCTTCTTCTTTTTTTTTTGTACCCTTGACACATGAGAAAAAGTTTGTCAATCTTTTTTTATTCACCATTCCATGAGGATGACTATGACCTTCATCAACTTCACCCCCCATGAAACCTTTCAAACTAAACAAATCATAGAGACCAATGAAATGGATTTGCTTCATCTAACCAATGGGTCTTTTGGACATAAATATCACAACCCCTAATTTTTTATGATATCCAAATATGAACAAAAAGTTCACAAACTCTACATCATTGGATGATGGGGGGCCATGGTTTAATTAGTTTCAAACCTTAACTGCAATTTTGAACAAATTTTGAAAAAGTTTTGTATCTGCATGTAAAAAGAGCTTGGATTTGGCAAAACTAGAGGAACCAACCACTTCTTTCATGTCTATAACTTTGAGTGCCACATGTTACAAGGGTGTTACCAAATGAAAAATAGACCTAGAAACACTTTAGGTAGCATGGAGGTAGTGGACTCATGACCTCACACCCATTCACACACCTCCACTATCATCCCCTCCTCTTGTTGTTATTGTATTTATTCATTCCCACTCATCAAACAACACATAGAACAATTCATTCATTATTTAAAAAAGAAAGCATTTTTTTGGCCCAATGATCCCACAACCAATCATCATTTTTTTTATCTGAAATCTTCAAATTGCATGGGATATTGCATGGGCTAGAATATTATAGATATGGAGAATTTCATAGATTAGATTGTAGAAAAATAACATTTCAAATATTATATTGTAGATATAAAAAATTGATAGTCCAACAAAGTAGATGAAGAGATGATTCAACAAGGATATATTCAAAAGCTTATGATGACACAATTTTACAAAATGATTTCACAAGCTTTTTCAAGATCAATTCAACAATATCAAAGAGATTGAAGAAGAAAAGCATCAAGTTGAGCACAAGGATGTTATTCCACAAAAGAAAGTAAGGAACAATGATTACGCAACAAGAATTTATAATTTCACTTCCCAAATGCAAGAAAAGTTGATACCATAAAAAAATTACTATTATGCACCTCTTCCATATAACCATTTCCAAAATCTCCATCAACAAAAAAATCCTTGTGCAAAACCTTCGTCATGTTGATGTTAAATCTTTGCACAACACAAATGACAATTAATAATTTTCACCACATTGCCACAAAAAAATCCCTCACATAGCCAAATTAAAAACATTTCAAGAAATAGAAGTGAAGAATTGAAGCAACACATTCTCTACCAAGCTTCTATTTGAAGTTTTCTCCAACTTAAACATCTTTTCTCTTTCATTTTTTCCCAAACATAAAACAACAAGAAGTTCATGGACTATTGTTGCTACATCCATATATATATATATATATATATACTATTGAACCCACATTTGATTTTTATCTAAAAGTTTTCAAAACCATGTTGCAAACCTTGCTTGCACTCCTCTTTTTCCACTTGTTTCTTTCAAAGAGAAAACATCTTTTGTTTCATTTATTCATCTATTCTTTTGAATGAAAAAGGCTAGGTCATGACAATTGGCACATCGCATGCAAAAAAAAAAAAT
>Ga0209208_10002403_pt1 | contig 26763 bp, 19 predicted proteins | sample S1TSphfallax_3_FD_187694 | JGI IMG/M metagenome (GOLD analysis project Ga0209208, IMG submission 187694) | Host-associated microbial communities from peat moss isolated from Minnesota, USA - S1T2_Fd - Sphagnum fallax MG (SPAdes) (version 2) | ecosystem: Host-associated > Plants > Peat moss >...
AGCACTGTAAGCTCGCAGTGTTATAATGCTGCAGCTTGCGTCGCGACAGTGCTGCGACGATGTTGCAGCACGTGTCGCGGGAGCGTTGCGGCGATGTTGCAGCACGTGTCGTTGCGGCACTGTTGCAGCAGGCGCTACGGCACTGTTGTAACAGGCGCTGCGACGCTGCTTTAGCTCGCGTCGCGGCAACGCTGCAGCGCTGTTGCAGCCTGCAGCAACGACGAAAAGCAGCGCACTATGCAACGATGGCCAGTGGCTCTAGTGCTCGCGGCAACGGCAGGCAGGGCTACGCTGCTCTGCAGCAATGGCAGGTGGCCAGCGTCGAAATTTTTGTTTTGTTTTTTTTTTTTTTTTCGACAGTTTCAAAGAGAGGACGAAGAGCAAGACAGAGAGAAAAGAGACAGGGCTTCGAAACCTGTTTTCCGGCTCTGTTGGTTGGCAAGCTCCTTCCTGTCAACTCCCTCCTTCAACGTCAACTCCCTTTAGCGGCAGCAGCAACTAGCACCCTCCGGCGACAACAACACACTAACACCCTTCGGTGGCAACAACACGAGTAGCAACAACTCAAGAATTTCAAAAGCACAAGAAATCTGTTGCTTTCAACATGAAGCAACAGGGAATAAAGTTTTTCTAGAATTGAAAATGCAAAGAAAGAATGAAATGAAATGTATGTAGACGGTGGCCGTGCAATGGCCACCGTGAGCATCTAGAAATCCTAGTTGATGATAGAGGAAAACTCCTGACAAAGGAATTCTAGAAAAACTAAAGGAGAAGGGTAGAGCTTGGCCCTTTTATACAGCCACCAAAGCTGAAACCCTAAATACCTAATAGCGTACAGTCACTTATGAACGCACATTAACCCTACAAACGTACATTAACCTTCAAAAGACATGATGGGCATGCCCGTAACCGGCCATCATGTATGAGGTCGTGCATACGGGCATGACAAGTTTGAAGAAACATTGTTTGACATGAATGTCTCCCAACAGCTACGCGAAGAAAAATTGATTAAAAGGGTGGTGTGCATTCGAATGTCTTAATCCATATGGGATTGTTGAATGTTAGTTAACCCTCATGTTTTTGTTGTTTACATAGAATTAGTTATTACTTTTGAAAATAAGGATGGAAGGTTCAATGAATGTTAATGTGAGGATGATGACATTTATATTTTCTTGCAGACTTAGGTATTTAGCAATGGACATCACCATTGCCTAAAAGGGCTGATTAACCTGCTGCTAATGGAACACATGGCAAAGTACCTTTTTCACACCATTCATTGATTTATTGAGTTTCTACTGCTATGAACATCTATTAGGTTATGGTCTAATAGGTAAACTACTTTTGTTGTTTTATTTTTCATAAGAGTTTTTAGCAACATATGGAATTTTTCTACATATATATTAATTGAATATTATGTTCACTTGTGAAACACTTGCTATACTTCCAACCCTTTCTAAATCAAATAATTTTTCTTGTTCAACTAAATTAATAAGCTTGGCTTTTCATATGCCTCCCTTGCAAGTGATTCCTAATCTAGAATTACATCTACAATGTCTTATGTAATACTAAAAATGATTTTAATGAATAACATTTAGATATTAATCTACATGTCATTATGTTAATATGGATATTCAACATTTAATATTTGAATAATTAACCCCAATTTGCTTAATAAGTTTGAAATGTTTAAAAAAGTTCAATTCAATTATAACTTCTTAAATGCTACTATTACATATTTTTAAAGTTATTTACTAGATAAAAAACCATTTATGAGGCCCAAATGAAGGATACTATTGAATTAGGGCACACCCAACCTTACCTAATTTACACTATTGGGATAAACCATGTAAGAGTTTTCAAAAATGTTATCCAAGATAATGAGAAAAGAACAATTTGGACATTGTGAGTTTATTATGTTTCACTTTAAAGGAATTTCAAAAAGGGCGGGGGGATTTTATATAATCCCACCCAAATTATAGTTTTGTGAAACTAAAAAAAACTTTTTGCAAAAGGTATAAAATTGTTCAAACTCATGAATAGTGTTCAAAGACTGGATAAAAGGTGATTAAATGAACAACAAATGAAATAATTGTTCAAAATAAAATGAATGTATTTTAAAGTTGGTCGATTGTTTACAACATAAAGAAAATAATAGATTGGTTATTTTTAAGGCTAGATTATTGTCCTATTTAAGGGTCGTCACAACAAGGATGAAACAAAACATGTTATTTTAGCACCAAAAAACTACCATTAGTTATGAAGAAAGTACAAGTGATGCCATTAACTACTGGAAATTGCTTAAACCCCTTGCAAAATTCAAAAAATCAAGTGATTCGAAATAGGTAGACATCACTTGCAATCATTGCCATAAGACCAAACATACCAAAGAATGGTGCAACTGGTGAGATTTTGGTAGATCTGCAACTTTTACCATGACCAAGGTATAAGTTTTGAAGAACATTTGGTGGACACACCTAAACTAGTTTAAGTATGGAACTTGAATTTGGGGATGGTGAAAATCAATACAAACTTGGATTCCCAATTTTTTTCAAAAAGGCTAGTATACCTTTAATTTAGTTAGTCTATGGGCTTAATGCCTACCAAATATCTACTACATGCCAACTCCCAAACTTCCAAGAATTTTGCCCTAGTAAAAGTTTTGATAAACAATTTTTTGGAGGTGGAGAAGTTGCATGAATCAAGGAAAGAAAAGTAAATGGAGACCACCAAAAAATGTCAATGGAATCATGTTCTTTGGGCACAACAACATTACAAGAACAAATCTTTTTTCCATGGGGGATTATGTCTTAAAGGAGGGGCATAAACCTTCCTCTTCTTCTTGTCATCATATGCAAAAGATCAAAAAGTAACATTACTATGAACACTTGCTTGCCACAAACAAAGTGACAAAGATTTTTTTAAAACCTACGAGTAGACTTGTGAATCCTCCTCCTCTTCCATCATCATTTGTAAAGGATTTTTAAAAATCACATTATGAGCACTTGCTTGCCACAAAATGACCAAAAAAATAAAACAAAAAAAAATTTAAAGGAAAGGGGTATGAGCTCTCTCCTTTCATCATCTGCAAAGGATAGAAAAGCAACGTCCTTATGAACATTTGCTTGCCACAAACAAACTAATAAAACAACCTAAAAAAACCTAAGCAAGGGGACATGAACCTTCCTCCTCTTCTCACCATCGTCTACAAAGGATAAGAAAACAACATCACTATGAACAATTGGCTACTTGTTTTTGGTTACATCTCCTTTGTTGCCTATTCTTATAACAAATGGAAAAAACCCAAAAAAAAACTTGCAAATACATATTTATCAAGAATAATGACAATGACAAGTGGAGTGGCAAAAAATGAAGTTGTTGAGGTGAAGAAAAGAAGAAAGAGGAAAATGATATGCTCACAATGCAACCATGGGCAAACTAATGTTGACTAGGTATTTAATCAAAATTTAGAATTGGGTTGGTTCACAACTAGGAAAATGTGGTCTAGTTCACTATGCTATTTTGTTGTGCAACCATAAGAGTGAATTAAGTTCACTATAATTTCACTACCCTTACCTTCATTACTGAAAATGGTTCACTATATGGTGTAAATATTTACTAAAGGTGAAGTTTGTTTACTAGGTTTGTTTTTTTAACATTATTAAAATAATTATTGAGAAATCTCTAGTTAATTGGGTTCAAGGCATTAGTAAATTAATTAGTTAAATGTGCATATTTTATCTATAGATTCCCATTTCAAGCATTGATCATGCGTTTAATGATTATTTCCACCGACATTTTTACTCTTGCTTTTGGGGGGGAAAAATTATGGATGTGGTGGATAAATACTAGTTTGACTTTCTTGTTTAGGATATTGAAGTAACATGCAAAAGACAAAACCACTCATTCCCATGTGGGACACAATACAATATGAAGCTTTTAAATCCTTAAGTTGTGAAATGTCCAACATATGCCAGGTGCACATTGAACTTTTGATGATGCTCCAAATACATGTGTGAATGTGGACTAGTTAAGGCCATAGCCAAAATCACTACATGTTTGTTTTTCCTGCATAAATAGTAGGTTCAACATGTGTATTCAGTTGAGGTATTGTTGAGAGTCTAAATGCTGGCCATCATTTGTGAACAGGTGAAACACAACAAGGTTAGTGATTATAACACAACATGCTTCCTCGGGCCAACAGCCCTTCCATACATGTAAAATGGGCTTGGTAGGCCTAGCCCTTTATGTACTGTGGAATGGGACTAGTTGGGCTAGCCCTTATGTACTATGGAACAAGCTTCAGAGAGCCAAGCTTCATAGGGCTAATGCTTACATACTATGGAACCAAGCCTCATAGAGCCAACCCAAACTTACTATGGAATGGGTATGCTTTGCAAAGCATTTACATGATTGGCAAACCCATTAATGTTTCGATTTTCTTGTAAGAGGGGCATGGAATCTTTTTACTTCCAACAAGCTATAAATTCTACCCACTAAAATAAAGGCCCCAATTAAGGAACTCCAGGAAACAAAAAATAACACAATGATACTAGAAAATTTGATAAATATCCAACCATTTCAGTGCTTCAATTGGAGTTGGCATTTTCTTCTCATTGATTTTTTCATATTTTTGTTTCTTAATCCATGCTTTTTTAACCCTTGCCAAGATAGACTGGCACAACCAACAATAGTAAAAATGTTTCAGAGAAAACATTTATAATTGTAATAAAATCAACATCTTAGATTGAAATTAGAAGAAAAAAACTTAGAACACACTAACCTACCCTGCCAGAAGTACATGAACACATAGCTTAGAGACTCCAAGTCATCCTTTCTGCTATGTTCTGAGAAACATACAAGCATCCATTATGGATAAATTAAGGTGAAACTTGTCATAGAGAACATGATTCTCAATCATACAACAAGTTCTTCAAAGAAGATTATTATTCAACTAGAAAAAAAAAACATTTTGAACAAGTTCAACATGGTTCTAACTGACCAATCCCAAGATGTGTATTGATGTTGGCATAGTGAGCGGTTCTTATTAAGTTCTTGTTCTCCTTGGAAACATGAAGCTAAACTTAATTATTTTAACCAACACACTAGGAATAGAAATAAGTATTGCCCATGCTAGAGTTCAACCAGAAATGTTACATGTTAATGAACATAATGTGAACACACACATGTAGCAAAATCCACAAGCAAAAGCTACTTATATCATCAGTGAGGTCATCAGACAAGTTCTACCAAATAATAATTTGTAACTAACCACAAAATAACCTTAACTTGTAAGGTATGTGTTGATGTGTTGTTGGATCATGATGATTTTTGGTAAGACCAAAATCAATGACATAAACCTGCAAAAAAACCGGTTCTCAGCAACTAACAAAAGTGCGCCCATTTAGCTGCCTAGATTCCCATTTTAATACCAACTCAAAATATAAGATTGAATATAATCGATGGACTATGTTTTATTTGATACTTCAGCTAATGCAACCTAATTTGCTCACCTCCCAAGCCCCATCAGGAAGTTATTAGGTTTGATATCTTAGTGAAGGAATTTTTTTGAGTGAACATACTCCACCATGTTGATCTGCAAGGGAAACAACACTTTAGGCCTACTACTCTGCCAGTTCAGATGTTAAAATTTAACCCTCAAATTTCTCTACAAGCATTGGCATAAAATTTCAACAAAGAAAAGTTGCAACTTGATGCAGACCCAAGAAAATGCCAAACAATTTTAGGACAACAAGGCCACCAAAAATGTATAAAGGAACTAATCATCACATGATTGAGATTGAAGTAAAGAGACTGCTGTAAACAAACTTGTTGTAAATAACTTGTTAGCTGGTCTACCAACATGAACATAGTTTTCAAGGATAATTTCCAATTGCAAAAGTTGAACAGGTCTTTAAGACTTCACCCCAACAAATCAAGAATCAAAACATTGTAATCCCTGTTGGAACATCACCACAATAGGATAGTCAAAACCATCTTCCTTGGCATAGTCATAGAATATTTATACAATTTCAAATTTAATATTCACATATTTAAACCACCTTAAATTTCGAAATTAGTGACAACATGCTTGTTGGCAGGCGACCAAAGAAAATACCCTACATACCTACTGATTATGCTTCCCAGGGGCCCTCGCACAATTAGGTCTCAAGATCTCAATTGGGATTTCAAAAGAAGTTGACTAAAATGGTGTCACCAACATCCAGAAGTTGTGGATATCACAAAAACTCCTCCTCAACAAATCCACACACCATTTATCTTATATGTTACATTGTTGGGTGTTTGGTGTTGGTGCACGCTAACCATACACTGGTATTTTTGGGCACCTTGGTTTAGATGGATAATGCCCATTGTACCGTTTTATAAGGGGGTTGTTACCAATGTTGGGTAGGTATCATTTTTTTAAAGACACCCATTGGATGTGGATATCACAAAAGATTAAAACTAGTTACAATTGGAATTCGAAGAACTGCCCAACATTTGTTTGGACATTTTAGGGTTTGCGTATTTGTCACATTGGGTTTGGAAATTTGTTCCCAATGTGGTTTTTAGCCAATGGCAGCTACAAAGGATAGAAATATGGAACTAACAGTTTGGAAAAAGGTTTGGTAGATTTGATTGGGAGGTGGGAGAAGTTTTGCTTTTATGTTTTTTTGTTTGCAGGGAGTTGTTAGTAACACTCAAGTGATGGAATCATTGCTTCTAAAAACCCTTGAGTCGATGCTTTGGCACTAGCTTCGACGACCATCAAGGACTCGGTAGGCCTCTGAATAATTTTGTTTGTTTTTACCAAAATGACTTTGTGATCTGCATCTATAATTTGTGCTATGTCAATGACTTGTGAGTCTTGTTTCTCTAGATTATTTGTTTTATCTATAGTTTGCAACCCATGATTTCTCAATATTAGCAAATGAATGTTGCTATAAAAAGGCCTTTTTATTCTAAACTAATGGAGTATATGGTGATTGTTGTCACCAATGTCTAAACACAAGGACTTTATCTTAGTTGTTGCATCAATATCATTATAGTGAAACAAATGCAATGAGTGCGTTATTCCTTAACAACAGATCGCTGGTGATTGGTTAACATTTGCAGGGAATTCTACTTAGTCTAACAACAGCTAACTACACAAATATACCAACATTTTGTTGGAGGTGGAAGTTCATAAGGAAGGTTGTTGTAACCAAGAGAGCAAATCTTTTAATTTGTGCAAGCTTTGGTCAACTTGTTGGGAGACAGACCCCAAGTAAACCTATGACCTCCAAGGACCACGCACCTGTGACTTTATTAGAACCAAATTAGATGGTAGGCAAAACTATTTATGTTGTTTACAAGGATTATGAAGTTCTTTTTAAGGGTTTGATTACATTGCACTTTCTGAATGGAGTCTTGTGTTGTGGTATGTTTCACTGATTTTTAGTGATGTTGCTATGTACTATTTGATATGGTCAGGTTATTGTGGAGAAGGCTGAAAAGAGTGACATCCCTAACATTGATTAAAAAAAGTGGGTAGTTTTTACTTGGTCCTTAAATGGCTCTTCTTGGCATTGTGAGTTCAATGTTGCCATGAATGCAGCTATCACAATGTCTTTAACATGATGAATAACAAAAGTTATTTTTTACCTCTAATGTTGTTTGGCGTAGGTATTTGGTCCCAACAGACTTGACTATAGGCCAATTTGTTCATGTCATTCAAAAGCACATCAAGCTGAGTTCTAAAAAGGCCATTTTCATATTTGTCAATAATGTTTTGCCCCCAATAGGTACTTCAAAAGTGTCAAAAACATTTGAACTATGTAGTGTCATCAGATGTTACATATGGTCTGTTTTATTTGCTATTTGTATGCTCTCTTTGTTACTAATACCCTCCCTTGTTTGGTTGGTAGTTGCAATGATGTCATCAATATATGAAAAGCACAAGGATGAGGATGGTTTTTTCAATTTCACATACAGTGGTGAAAACACTTTTGGAGACATATATGTGTGTTAACAACAAGGAGGATGAGTGGCAATTGAACTTAAGGTAACTGTATAGGTCCCATCAAATGATGTATGTTTCTTTTTATGGTCTTGTTTAATTACAGTTAGACGCAGGTCTATTACTCCATTACAACTTGGGCATGATCTACTTGGTCTGATCCAATATGTAGATACTTCGGTAATCGTTACTTGTATATAGCAAATTTATGTAACAATCTTTTAAAATCTTGGTTGCTAGTATTGAGAGACAATATGTAGGTCAACATTTGTATCTTTCTTGTTTATTGTCTGGTTCTGTTGAGTGGCTTTGGGAGTGCACACCATGTTGCAATCTTATGCACATGGGTTTTCTCTGTGACCACACCTTTATCTAACTCCTCCATTTAATGTCTGTCAGTGAAGGGCGAGCATGGCATATTAGCAAACTGTGTTCTTGGAGCTTTTGCATTCTTAATCATGATTCAAGTGGCATGGAATCTCTCTGGAAAATTTCATGGAAAATTGTAGCAATGTATTATTCTAACTTTTATCTGCATTCTTGTTGGATGTAGATGAAGTTGTACCCATCTCCTTTGATAACCCTTGGTATACTGCATCATGTGGAAATTTTTCTGCATGAAATTGGTGTGGATGAATTTCAGCCTAACCTTTTGTTGATGCCATTTGTCTATAAAATAGTAGGCAATAGTATGGTTAAGTTTTCCTATTGCTTCCAAAATTGCAGCGAAACTCAGTTTGTAGGTTGATATTTGTCACTGGCCTATATGAATCACAAAATCAAACTTTTCCATATACTGCACACACTATGGCACTAGACAGCACATGAAGTAGCCTATTGATGTGAGTTTACATGTTATTAATGTTCTGGCAGGTGGTGAGACCATTACCACAGACAACAACACACAAGATAACAAGATAAAGTTTTAGCAACAAAATTGAACCAACAAGATGGAAGGCAATTTATGGGTAGTGGACAAAATATTTACTTGCCAACAAAATCACCTTGTGAAAGTTCTCCTAACCCAAATCCTGGGAATTGTGTAGAAGATATTTGCCTAGAGTTGTAGATTGATATTGTGTTCAACATGCTAATTATTATTAAGAAAATTGATTGCCTAACTCTACACAACCATGTTAAGAACCTACAAATACAAAATTGAAAAAACCTTGTTCACTAATTATAATCATGGTGATGCTCAATTGTTTGTTCATATTGCTTTTTAGTTTTTGCAAATGCATTCAATACACTTCATTGGTAATTTAATTTTTTTAATCTAGTCAGTTACAAGCATGTTATGGCATTGATTTTTTTTCGGTTGAATGCTTGCAGCTCATGGTGGTTGGTGGTCTCCAAGCATCAAATGAGGGCATGATTGTGAGACTATATAGATCCTAAACATTAGTTTACCATTAGTGTTGAACAAAATTTGACTCAGAAAACCCATTGGCACATTAAGACCCACTTTGGAATAAGCCACTTAGATGTTGAAACAACACAATTGTATGGAATTTGGCTTGGTGGAGACTACAATTTCAATTTCTATTAGCTTTCCTCTTATCCACCTATCTTCTTTCAATTTTTGTGTTTCACCAAATTTGTTTCACTCAAATTGTTCATTGTCATAAATTTATTAATGTGGTGTGTCTAGGCAGTCTAGGGCAACAAAATGTCATCCAAAGGTATTGATGACTCTTCATTTGTATAATTGCAAGCACACTAAAAGTTCAAACAAGGATCATCAAACCTTACAAGTTTCTATGCATGTTTTTATACTTGTCATCTCGAGTTCTTAGATGGACACATAGAAATTACAAGATGAAAATACTATGGAGTTAATTGCCCATATTTAATGGTTAATAGATGGAAAAATCTCCCTAAATTAACCAACCATAATTTGTGAAAAAAATCTCCTAAATTAACTATACACAATATGAAAAAAAATAAAAATTAACTAACCACACTTGGTTAAAAAACCTTCTTAATTGACTATTGATGTAGGTTGATTTAACTAATAGATGTAATTTCCACTTGAATTTGGGCATCACTTATTGTCATCTTGTTTCACTAGCTTAATTGACATGTCCGTAGCAAATGGTCCTCGTTCATTAAGGGGTTAACATGTTTTACCATGATCTCATATAGTGAATCTGTCCTAGTTCACTCAAAATCCTAATGAAATACAAGGTGAACTTGGCCACATCTCCTAGTAGTGGTTTTCAACCCAATTTTCTCCAAAAGAATCAACATGTATCAATGGAAATGATACCAAAATGATATTCACCAACTTGGTTCCCACTCATTTGAAAACCATCCTCTAAATAAAAATTGAAAATATGAGAACCACCCAAGGTATGATAAAAAAAAATGTTTCCTTACTTTAAAAGTCTAGGATTAAGGGGCTACCTATTCTAAGGGTCAATAATATGCAATGCTTTAATTTTTATTGGTTGTGGGTGCATCACAATGTAAGTGCATACCAAAGCTTAAAATCACATTGACATTGTTTTTAATCTTGCCAATGTGTTGGTATCAACACATTAATGTGACATGAACTTCTTTTTAAACTTGAATTTATGTAAAATACATGCCCACATTTTTGGGCAAAGAATATGGGACAAACGATGGTGCTAAATTGGAGAATATGTTGAGCACATTCTCAAGTGCACATTGCACACCTCCTTGTTTGAGTAGAATAAATTCAATAATAGGTTTTCGCAAATTGTTAGAAATAATGGATTATTTTTACATTTGTGATAAATAATAACTTAAGAATGGGTTGAATTTAAAAAAAAAATTCTTTTGATACCCTAGATAGTTTTCATAAAACAAAAAAAAGAAAACTAACTATGTTGGTTCTTACAACTTAATGAGAAAACCAAAACTATCAATTCTCGTAAAAATATCAAAATCATCCAACATTAGTGCAAATAACTTAACATGAAACCCAATTCATGTTGAGTTTAGATGAAAACTCAAGTTTGACACTTCGTTCATTGATGTTGTAAGATCTCATGCCATATTTGGGTTTTTAACCCATGGTTCAATATAAAACAAGATTTTGATGCCATGTTTTATTTATTTCATGAAAAAAAATAAAATTATTTATCAATGTGAATTGAACACCTACTTCCAAGGTGTGTTGTTTGCCTTGGTGTTGAAATCAAGACTTCTTGGAAAATGCAATTGACCATTGCAATATTCTAAATTGCATCATTTGATAACATGGCGTAAAATTTTGAAAATAACATATTGTTGAAATGAACATACAAAACATTAGAGGAAGTTTCAAGATTGTGAATGAAACAAAGATAGAAAAATGCATAAAAGGCTCACATTCACGTTAATTAATGTAGGTAGATCTTATGTCTTGGTCTTGTCACAAATCACACACCCATTGTGTAATAGTTGGTTATATCTACATTTTACCTTTCATATATTTTGTAAACTAATACCAAACATGCAATGCCATTTCTATTTTGTATGTCCTTTGTAGCAAATGCCATTTTTTTCATGATTCAGTTGAACACATCATAATGAAATAAAAACCATTATAACATGATGAATTGGTTGTCATTTATAAACATTATGTATAATTAAATCATCAACCCAACTAGGGTTAAGGTTCATGAAAATTACTTTTCAAGTTGATGTGGTTCAATTCACAATTGGGTCATGTTACATTTGACCAAAAATTTTCAACCTAGATACGATGGATTTATGGGTGAAATCAATGATGCAAATATGTGAAAGCTTGTTGGGATTGGTCCCTTTACAAACCTTAATAATAAGTAGTATGTTGCAAGACCTAAATGTAGTGTGAATTCACACCTTTTATGCATGCTAGATCAATTTTGGGAGAATTCTTATTTTGTCCTAATGAGGATCATATTACGATGCATGCACTTGTCCATGTTAGTTTTTAAAAATTTGACCCATGAAGCTTCAAATCCAACCTTTACCATTCACTTGAAATGATATGAACTTACTCTAAGTTTACTATGTTATTAACCTTTGCTTGATTTTGGTTGAATTTTTTTGTTAAAGAACTATGAGTATGTAAACTTTCAGTCTAACAGTTGGATTTGTAATTCAACTCATGGATAATATGGTGGAACAAATTTCTAACTAAAATTTCAAATAGAGACAAAATAGTTTTAAGATGAACTTAGGCTTTTGGGGTTAAAAACACTTCACTTCCAAAATCTCATTATGAACTCAGAGTTTCCTATCCAGAGACTCCTGATTCAACCACATTTTGATAAGCTCATTGTTTGTGGCAACAAAATATGCACTTTATATAGGAACGAGATTGAGAATGTGAAAATTTGTGACAAAATTTCATTTGGATGCGACATGTATGGGATGAGCTAGGCAACAACTTGCTATTCCAATATTAGTGAAGTCATGAAGGCAAGATTAGGAGGAAATCAATGATAAACAAATCAAGTGAGGCAAAATTTGAAGAAATCAATTAGGACAAGAATAGGGGGAAATCAAGGGCAAAATTTGAAAAAATAAATTAGGGGAAAAAAAAAAGGAAAATCAATGATGAGTGAATAAGTTAGGGAAAGATTAGGAGGAACTCAATAATTAGTGAATCAATTATGGTAAATTTTGAGAAAATCAATTAGGAAAAAAAGACAATGAAAATCAATGATTACCCAGTGACTCAATTAGTGGGCAAGATTAAGAGGAATTTAATACTTAATCAATGAATCAACTAGGGAAAACATTTGAGGAAATCAAATAGGGAAAAGGTTAGGAAAATCACAAGATTAGCCAATCAATGATCAGTAAGTCAATTTAGGGCAAGTTTATGAGGAAATGAATGACTAGTGAGGTAATAACATTTGAGGAAATAAATGAAATAGTAAAGGGATTAATTAGGGCAAGATTAGGGAAGCAATTGATACTCCTTTCTTGTGTTGCTAGAATGGAGAGAGAGAGAGAGAGAAGACCAGAAGCATCATAGAGATCCGGATCTTACTTGCAGCAAGAAGCCTCTTGAGCTTCTTCATCAGGGTTGCTTCTTGTGGTTGAATAGAGGAGGTGGGTGGTGATCAGATTGTTGTTTTGGAAAGAGGAAATTGTAAGAGTACATTTGGATGTGTTTTGGGTTTCAAAGATCCGGGTGTGTGGAAGAGCAACTCTTCTTTGAGCCTGTCATATCAAGGTTTAAGTATCAGGCAGTGGATGGTGATTAGATTGTTGTTTGGGTGGTGATCAGATTTGTTTGTTGTTGTTGTGTTGGGTAGTGCTCACAGTATTGTGATCACATTTGTTGTTGTTGTTGTTGTTGTGTTGGGTGGTGGTCAGATTTGTTGTTGTTTTTGTTGCAGAGGAGAATAGGAAAGTGGCAGTGGAGATGGTGATCAGATGTGGTTGTTTTGAGAGAGCAGCTTGTTGGGGATGAGGAGGAGGTTGTTTCTTGGTCCTGTGTGTAACAAGGAAGGCTGCTGGGGTACCCGGGGAAACTGGCCAGAAAAAACTGGTAGTCCAAGTGGAAGTGGATATGGCGTGGAGGAAGAAAGCCCTGGGTCTTGTAGGTCAGGTGAGAGGGATCCTCATCACCCATTGTCATGATCTCAACTCCCAAGCAATTGCTGCAGAGTTTTGCAATCCCATGTCGTGGAGTCAGGAGACACTCCTTCCTTTTGCAGCAGCTAAGGCGACCTATTTACAGCGGTCGGCATCAGAAGGACTTAGAGGAATCCTCTTCTCCAGAACAACAAAACCATTCCAACAGGTACTGCATTCTTCGCAGCCAGCTTGTCAGCGGGCAGGAGGAGTTGTTGTTGGTTCACGGATATTCAGATGGAATTCGGATGTGGGTTTTGCGGGGTTTCAAGCAGCCAGTAATGCATTTTCCATTGCCAGCAGAAGAGGATTCAGCAGCTTTAGGAATACATTGCCAGGTACACAAAGCAAGGTACAACAAGGTGTGGTAAGAACTGCAGTGTGGAGGAACAAACTACTACAAAGTCAATCAAGTAAATCCTGTTTTCTCCCAATTTTAGGGAAGCGGAATTTCAATGTTGCAACTCTGACAGAAAGGTTCCGGAGCTCAACAGAGAAGGTGAAGGAGAATCTGTTGAAAGCTAAGCAGGGAGTGAAGAAAGTCGGTGCAACTGAGGCCGCCCGAAGCAATGAACTTCTGTCTGGAATTATGAAGCCTGTGAACTCTGCGAAGCAAACTGTGATGGGTTTCAGAGAAGCTTTGGGCCTGCAGGTGGAAGCCTTTTGGAAACGCAACTATTTGGTGATGGTGGGTGCGGTCGCTGTGTTTGCATGTTTGTTGCTATGGCGGATCATGTTTGGGATTGCCAGCTTGTTTGTGGGGCTTTCAGAGGGTATGGCCAAGTTTGGTTTTCTGGCACTTGCAGCTGGCATGGTCACAATTGGAGTAAGCTTTAGACATTTCTGTTTCTCTCTTTGTTTCTTGCTGCCATTTCTTTAGTTCTATTTCATGGGAGATGCAAAAGCACAGTTGTGGGCCTCTTTTATCTCATGAAATGATTTTGGTTTTTTGGTGAGATCTTGTTGTGTTGTACAAGGAGTATTTGTTTCTAGAGTTTTGAGAATATGGGCCATGCATGATGGCTCTTGGAAGTGCAAAAGTGCTACAATCATTTGCTGGAAACCCCTGATGGTGAAGATGCATTTCTTCTTAGCAAAGAGAAATGGAGAGGATCTAACTATCTCTTGATCTTTTGTGCTCTTGCAGGCAGTTGTAACCAGGGCTAGGTATATGATAAATCCAGATGCAGTGTACCGAATTGCAATGCGGAAGCTGAACACTTCAGCAGCAGTTTTGGAGGTAATGGGTGCTCCACTGACAGGAACAGATGTTCGTGCCTATGTAATGTCAGGAGGTGGGCTTCGCTTCAAAAACTTCAGACCTCGCCTCAGTGGCAAGCGGTGTTTCCTGATATTCCCCATCACTGGAGGCGAGCGGCGTGGCCTTGTGAGCATTGAAGTGAAGAAGAAAAAGGGCCAGGTAGTGCCATTGGATAATAATATTCTGTACCAATTTCTTCTCTGTGAGTTTTGGATAATCTTTCTCTAATGGTTTTTTTCTTTTGTTTGCCGGATCTGTTTCCTGTCTGAAAGGATTTTTTGTTGATGTAGTATGATTTCAAGCTCCTAGCAGTGGACATCCCAACAGCTGGAGCAGAGCACCGGGTGTATTTGATTGGTGATGAAGCGGAGTATAGGGTAGGTGGGGGACTCATCTCTGTTCTCAGAGATCCAATTGTGAAAGCTATGGCTGCACAGAAGGAGTTTGAGGAGCGTGATGAGAGAGAACATGAAGAAGACATCCAACGTGCCTGGGAAGCTGAAGAAGCTCGTGCCCAGGAGAGACTTGACAAGCTTGAACGAGATGCAGTTGCAACTGCTGCTGCTTCTAAGACTCCTAAGGAAGAGCTTCCAAACCCAGAGGTTGTTCCACAGGAGAGGGAGGCAATTAAAGCATGAGTTAAGATAATGCCACCATTTTTGCTCCCAATCAAGATTCAGGAGAAAAGGGTTGCTATCAGATTGCCATCACTTTCAGGTCTTCCTGGATCAGAGACTTGCAAGAGCCCCTTTGGAGAATGAACCGAGTGAAGCCGCAGTTGCATTGGGGGTCTAGGATCAGTGATAGGTGTTAGACTTGGTTCTGCCTACTACATGGAAGACCTTTCAGCCATTGTGCATTTTAGCTCACTTCTGTGCTTCTTTCTTTTATCAAGGGTTGTCATGGAGGGGACACAAAAAATGATGGTTCAAAAGTGCAAAACACAACAGCAAGACTGTGCCTTTGAGTGTACGTAGACCTAGACACAGGTGGTTGTAAATAAAGAGGGTTTGCTTTCACCTCTGCATCCTTAAATGTGCTGTTAGTACTCTGGTTGATTGTGGGACATTATGTTCACAACTTGGTCAGAATTCTGGTTACTTTTCCAATTGCAGTACAAGTACTCTGTAACTTAAAGGGATCTTCCAACAAACCCAAGGATGCACAAGCCTGAGAAAAGCTCAGATAAAATGGAAACAAACCATGAATATATATAATTTCAAAAGGACAGAATTTCTCAGTACTCACAACTAAAGTCAACCTGAAAAGAATTGAGAGATAACCAAAAATAAGTTCACCAATATTTCAGATCTAACAGCATAACAGTAAAGAATCAAGCATGACAAAGAGGAAATCTAACTGAGTTTCTATCTGTCAAATGACCAGCAGTAACAACAGGCAAAACTTAAGACATGATGCAGGCTGGCTCAACAAAACTGAAATAGAGAAACGGAAGGCCTAGTAATACCCCAAGAAGAAAGAGGAACATAAAAGCACAGAGAAAGGGGAAAGCGAAAAAAGGCAAGACATGGTATGATACATGAAAATGGATCAAAGACTTATAGCAGATTTGAGCTACAATAGATAAGAGAGGTAGAAAATGAGCAGATTGACATGTACACACATCCATTGGGTGGTCAAATCAAGAGCAACACTTTGATGCTGCTGGAGAATCTGTTGGCTGCTTGTCTATGATGATCACACTCTTTCTTCGTGCATCAGCTGTTGCCGGTTCAGGACCAAGAGACTTTCTTTGCTCTAGGACACCTGTCACACACAAACAACCCATGACATGAACAACGTTGAACCCAACTAAAAACAAGAGACACACTTACACAGATAACGATTGCAACATAAGAAAAAAATACACAACAAATGTCCTGCAAAAAAGGAGGAAAGGACATTCTCTTGAGCCATCAAAGATAATAATCTGTGAAATCTAAACAGGAATACACACTTCACAAAGTGTAGATAGCACAAAGTGCAAAGTTGTGAGAAGAGCATTTACGACGTGCAACATCAAGGAAAACCTCATCAATCCCAGTGTTAAGCTTTGCGGAAGTCACAAAATGGGTTGCTCCAATGCTCTCTGCATATCTACACACCCATGGAGACACATTGGAAATATGATTTGCCTGAATCATGCACCTTTGAGTGCCTGTCCTCTGGTCTATTGAAGGTCACGAAAGGAACATCAGGGTGCAAAGCTGGAATAGCAGATGTTGGCAAGGCTTGCCTGGACTGTGTGGCAAAGGTGACATAAAACAGAGGGGATGTTTGTTTGAGGACATACGAAATGATACAAACCAGAAAAAAAGGGCAGCAGCGGAATTCATAGAAGGGTCAAAAGTGAGTCCAAAGTTTGGAGTCATCAGATTTTGCTAAAAAGGAATTAGCTGAAGAGAGCAAGACACAGACCTCTCTGCATCCCCCACGTTTAAATGCTGCATCTTGTCCATGTCGCTTTTGTTTCCAGCTATTACTAACACAATGTTCTTGTTTGCCATCTTTCTCAGCTCTTTCACCCAGCTCTGTACTCGGTTGAAGCTGTCTTTCCAGAGCAGGTTATACACCAATAAAGCTGCTGTAGAGTTATCACAAGGATGGAAAATTTCATCATTCCTGTCCTTGATCACATTGCACAAACCGTCAGGCTTAATGCTCTACATACATAACAGCTAAAGTTTATGGACTATAAGGTGGATTGAAGACTTGAAGACAGAGGCTGAGAGTATCATCTCTCTTTTACATTGTTGTAGAGATTGGCACTACACACCTCCTATTGGCCATGATTGGAGCACAACCCAGTTGCCCAATTTCTGCCAAAGGATTTCAGATACATACAGTCCATTTCATTTCAAGATAGAGATTTCATCCAATCAAGCTTAACCAGTAGCAGGTTCCAGGCTATATTGTCTTTATGCCTCACACAGGAGGAGAAAAAGGATGCAAGTGGGCACATGCTTGGATAGAGGCAGCAGCTTACTGAGAAGCCAACAAAGACCCAAGTAGCACATGACAGGAAAGGCATGCAGAACTGCATTGTGAATGTTGTTTAGTGTCAGTGATGAGAAAGGAAGGAAAAGAAGAAAGAGTTCCAATGGGTTGGAGCTTCGAACCATCAGCATCTCGATAGTAAATCGGGCCAAGTGCATGGAAGCGTTCTTGGCCAGCTGTGTCCTGCAAAACAGGACAACTAGTTCTCAGATCAGAGAAGCTACCACTTGCAGAAAAAGAAGAAAGCTCCAACAAAGTACCCACGACTACTCAGTTGAGAATTTCATTCTTCACAAATCTGTCTAGAATATTAGCAGAATCCTGTAATGTAACAGTGAGCTTCCTCTTACAGGTGTGGAAACATTGGAATACAAGTTGCACACATCCACACCAGTCTCCACTCATAATCCTCATCTTTGGACAACAGACTTGGCAAGCACCATCATGGATAGTGTGGGTGGCTCAACCCCCTCGCACATTGTCAGACTGAAGAAGACATTGCAAATGGTGATGGTACAACAAGACATTTCCATCATAGATTTCTGTACTACTGAGGTTCAAGCAACAGGAATGGCCATGGTAAAGGATAGGTGTGGGAATTGAACCCATATGGAGAGTGTCACACTTTCCCCATCCACAGTGAGACGCTTGGTGAGGTAAGAAGCCTGGACTGTTGCCACCTGCTTGTCTGAGAAGACATTGTCTACATAACGAAGCACAAGAGAAGTCTTCCCCACACGCCCTGCAAAACAGCTCTTGGATACGTATGTTCAACCATTACAATTCTGGTTCCAAACTGCCAGACTGACTGCATCTGGAAACAAAACATCCCATTCATGAGGACCTAGCTCTCAAGTCCTGGCTGATAATCTTCCTCCTAAGTCATCAGCATGACAAGAGATGGGTTTCACATATGCAGTCTCAGAGCTTATATGTCTTTCAGGACTATGCAGTTTGCATCCTTCTCAGTTTCTGTCTTGAGTCCCCTTGCTCCTGACTGACACCGCAGCTAATCCTCTTACAGACTTGAGGATTTGCTTACAAACTTGCCAATTCCATACATGGATTCAGCTTCAACATCACCAGCTCCTCTTTGCATGTCACCAGATGTTCTTGGCTCTGAGAATTGCAGGTGCTCATTCAGTCCTTAGAAGAAATTAGGGTTTCCAATTGACTACCCACCCCAGCAAGAGGCCATCTTCTAGTAGGCTTCCATGCTGTGAAAGGACCCTAAGAAAATCAGGTTCACTTGAAAATCTGCCATCTGATCCCAGATGATTGCCACTGCAACAAATACTCAAGAATTCATCCATTCTCTCAGGGTATGAATCTGGTGTACGATTTGCAAGCAATTCTCACAATCCAATGCTTTCAAAAAATCAATCTGGAACTCATGTGATTGTGCAGGAAATTCTCAGAATTCTGACAATCAATGCTTTCAAGGTGGGGCTCTAAAGAACTTCTGGAACTCATGTGATTGATTGCTTGTGCAAGGAATTCTCAGAAATCCAATGCTTTCAAGCTTCTCTCAAAGTCTGGGACTCCTGAGCCCACCACCCCAAAACCCTAATTCCCTTCCCCCGTGAAGAAGAAGAAAAAGAAGATCTTGGTCAAGAATTGATAAATAGAGAAGAGAAGAGAAGAAATAAAGGAATGGGTCATTGGGATACACATAAAAGGATCGCCCCATCGCTTACCGTCTCCAAGGAGCACGAGCTTGATCATGGAAGAATTTGACCTCATGAGGTTGTTGTTGTTGTTGTTGCTCCTCAGGAACCGGGGCGCTGCTGTGTTTGCTTCCGATCTCGATCCTCAAGCAAATTGCTGCATCAAATCCGGATTGTACAGCCCCAAAAAAACAGAAAAAACGAATACAGAATTTGGGATCAAGCAGTCAATTCTTGTAAAATGGATGATCCTCAAGTATAGCCTACTTGGAAACATACAGGATCAGAATCAAACAGAATTCTGATACCATAACTTCTCATAGAAGGCAACAAAAAAGGAAAAGCATCTCTCTCAAAAGCTTCCAAGGTATTGACCTAAGAGTGTCCTAAACTTACTTTTTTCTGGAAGAAGACAAGCAGAAGAAGTGTTTTTGATCAGGATGGATCAACCAACCATTCAAGTCAATTCAATGATTTGCCTTTCCATCAATTCTTCTTGTGCAATTCTTGAAGCCTGAGAGAGAGTGGTGCAAACCCATTTGGGCAGACGAGTGAGACATCATACTCCATCCCATTTGTGAGAAACTCCTTGAAGCGTTTTGTCAAGCATCTTCTTGTGAGACTCAGAATTGTAGCATAGAACTGATGTTTGTGGATTCCACTTTCAGGTATTCAGGATGAAGGTACAGAAAGAAACTTCATCAGACCTCAAATTTTTGTGGGTCTTTTGAGCTTAATTGATGCTTGCACATCTCCTTTGCATTTGTATCCACTGCAAATCTTTGCAATTTGTATCCAGAAATCTTTTTGTATTTGTATCCAATGCATCTTTGCAATTTGTATCCAGAAATCTTTTTGTTTTTTTAAATGCATGAATCTTTGCAATTTGTGTCCACGCACATCTTCTCAACATTTGTATCCAGAATTGTTTTGCATTTGTATCTTAGCTTCTTTGCATTTGCATCCAGAAATCTTTGCATTTGTTTCCATGTGCATCTTTGCAACATTTGTATCTGGAAGTTTTTTCGTATTTGTATCCTAGCATCTTTGCATTTTGGTATCCTTGAATCCTTGCATTTGTATCCATGCATCTTGGCATTTCTGTATCCATGAATATTTGCATTTTGCATCCATGTGTCTTTGCATTTGTATCCAGAAATCTTGTGTGTTTTTATATCCATGAATCTTTGCATTTTTGTATCCATGAAAACCTTTACATTTTGTAATCCATGCATCTTTGCACTTTTCCCATTTGTATCCAAAAATCTTTGAATTTGTATCCATGAATTCATCCATGCATTTTGTTTTCATGCATTTTTGAATTTGTTTCCATGCATGTTTGCATTTATGGATCCAGAGCTTTTCATTCACATTCGTATCCGGAAATAAATTGCATCTGTATCCATGAATCTTCTTCTTTAGCATTTGTTTCTGTGCAGCTTTGCATTTGTTACCACAACACATACTTTCCATTTTGTATCCAAATTTTTTTTTGTGCATTTGTATCCATGCATCCGTGCACTTGTTGTATCCATGAAATCTTTGTATTTGTATCTTCATCTCAAAATTCTAATGGGATTTGGTTTGTCATCCACCCCAACTAGGTTGCACCTATGATGCAACACATATAGATGTTGGAACATACTTTCAAAAGAGTCCACCTAGTCATAAAACCTAATTGTGGAGATAACAATGATCAACTCAATATGTTTATTGGCCTTGCCTACCAAGGCAAGGATGTTGTGTTTAGATTCATTCTAGAGTATAGTAGCTTTAAGGGATTTTGGCCCCTAGTTAATAGGTCTATTTTTATATGAGGATTTTTGAAACTTATGTTGATAGTACTTGGTGTTCAATTAACCTAGACATAATAATAGACATTAATTAACCTTTCATGAAATCATCCATCAATTATTCATCAACACAAATTAGGATGATTGAACCTTAAAACAAATTTGGTTCCTTACAAGTTGAGTTCATAATCCCAACCGTTGTACACTTTAAAGACTTTCAGAAATCCACATTATATACAATTAATACAAATTTGATGACATCTAAATCATGACATATCACAATAAAAATTGAAAAATAAACACTTTATATCACTGAATAATGAGAATAAATAATTCTCCTCATGAAAATCATAAATCACACATTATGCCAATTATCTTAATACATATCGAAACTAGATAGATAAAAGAGTATGGACTACTACATACACATAAAACATATTATTAAACAATACTAAATGATTAACACATGAATGTATGTCAATTGTTATGCGAATGATTTACATTGAACATCACAAAATCAACAATATGATCAATATACATATCCTAGCTTATGTGAAAAGATCCAATATAAACAAAAGTGTTTACAACACATTCACATCAATGGTAAAATTTCAACATTTTATTTCATCTTGCCCATTGAATTATATCTACATTGTTGTCATGTAGCAACACAATATGTGTTTGTGTGAACTTTTTGTTATTGTTTATGCAATCAACATAACATTTAACACTTGAGTAAAAACCTTGAAATATATTATCACATAAATGAAAACTTGCATTACAAATTTTTTGTCAAATAATTATTTTGTACCATATCCAAAACAATGCGAGCATATTAATTAGTTATAGAAAAATTCGTGTGGATAGATTCATTTATAATGCACTTAAATGATCCCATATTAAATTATTTTTAATATTCATATAAAAAGGATTACTGTAATAAAGATCTGCCCCCATCATTTAAAAACTAGATTAGCTTTAATGTATGACAATAATCAATTAATGCACATCTTTAATCTTAATTTTCAAACATGCTACAAATACCCATTGTATAAATTCCTAGACACTACAACATTTTCAAACCCTCATAAACAATAAACAAAATTATCATTGATAGTGCACAATATAATGAAACATTAAATTTAGAGTTTTACTTTGTTGACAAATATCTTTAGATTCTTAATGCATTTGGTTTATTTAGTTGAATTGCCATAGTTCTCACCTCATCCTCACTCTTTCAACTTCACATGTTTGAAGTTAAAGGGGCAAATCTCCTCTGACTCTTTAGAGTCAATAAAATACCCAAAGATGCTTATATTGATTCAATACTTATATTGATGACAACCCTTCCAGCTACTGTGTTTTTATAACCAAGCACTTGTGTCCATGGGATTGGAGCTTTTGGACTTGACAACGTTTTTCCCAAGTCACAATCTACTTAAAACTCTTCCAGAACTCCTCCTTCAATCCAAGTCTAGACCCCTTACATGACAAACCCCCCAGAAACCAAAAAACATTTTATGAACAATATATGCATTCAGCGACAATGGCATCATCTCTGAGTTGCTATTTCCCACTATTGAATGCAGCCGAAAGAAAAGCCTTGAAGCATCATACTTGTATGTCCCATACAAACACAGCAAATATGTGCTGAAATCAGTTGTGGCAACTATGCACATGAAAGTGTGTAGACAACTGATCTCCCTCTACTGCAACATAATTATACTGTGGATCTAGTCATTCATGACCAGTTAAAAGACACTGCTACAATTCCAGGGCAATTGCAACAAATTAGTGCAAGGGCCCAGCTTCTTCTTGATGGTAAATTCTTCTGTCATGGAACTTGCCCTGTGCCTTTACAATTTTGACACAGGAAAACAAACCCAATACCTTTGTTGTGGATCTAGGCCACTGCCTCAGACCCCTTCCACGAAGAAAGAGGTGGGGTTGATGAATAGCGCCATGTATCTTTAAGATGATCTGCATGGTACCTGTCACCTGCAACTTCACTTATTGGAACAGCAGCTTCAATTTCCTTAATCTCTTCCTTGGAGAGAGAAATGGCCACAGCTCCAATGTTTGACTCTAGATTTGCCTTCTTGGTAGTCCCAGGAATAGGAACCACATCCTTGCCATTGTGCAGAACCCAGGCAAGAGCAAGCTGGTTCAATGAGCATCCTTTCCTGGCTGCAATTGCCTCCACTCGTGCCCGCAGCACTTCATTCTTCTCCGCATTCTCACCTGTCAACCTTGGTTGAAGCTGCATTTAAAGCAACACACATACATGATATCCATCAGTTTCTCTCTAGTCTTATTGAACCTCAATACTAATTTATGCTCTAATTTGCTTCTCTTCTGCTTCTTCGTCATGATCCAAGTACTGGCTATACATCAAATTCCAAACAACATCAAGCAGATTGATTAGGAGGCTGGGAAAATTGGAGAGGGAGAAATTGCATACACTGCGGAAATCTTGTGTTCCTGCTTCAACTTTGTAGCCAGCAAAGAACCCACGTCCGAGAGGACTGTAAGGTACTAATGCTATCCCCAGCTCTCTAGAGACACACACATGCACACGCACAAATGCACACAATATCCTTCAGCACAATTCATGATCTTATTTCTCCTTTATCCCAGTAAAACAAGCAAGCAGCTGTGAATCTACTTACAAGACTTGCAGTCACATGCATGCATATTGATTCGGTTACTACTACTAAACTAGCGGCTGGACAAATACATTGCAGACAAGAATTTTGAGTCATGGTGTATGTTATTACCTGCAAGTAGGAACAATGTCCTCTTCCAAATCTCTGGACCAGAGGGACCACTCCATTTGCACAGCAGTGATGGGATGCACTTTGTGTGCGCGTCGGATCTCAGATGCAGGAGCTTCAGACAACCCTAGATGCTTCACCTTCCCCTCTTCCACCAACTTCTTCATCGCCCCCACCTGTGCAACATAATAATTTCATGCTTGAATCAGCCCATGTCTGATCTTTTTCCCACAAAATATTGCTCAAGACAGATGTAGCTGGCTAGCTGGTAGAGGACTAATTGTATGGTAGACATATAGATCTGCAACTAACAGAGCTGAATCTCTTGGATGGAAATCTGTGCAAGAAATGAGGGACCTTAAGCTGGGAGTTGCATACTACGTACAGTGATTTCAATGGGCACTTTAGGATCAAGGCGATGCTGGTAGTAAATGTCGATGTAATCCACACCCAGTCTCTTCAAGCTTCCTTCACAAGATTCTCTCACCCACTCTGGGTCTCCTCGTACACCGAATTCCCCATCCGCTGAGATAACGTTTCCGAATTTGGTGCCGATTTGTATCTTCTCCCGCGGGATACCTTTGACTGCCTGTTTTTCATGTTCCACACATCCCACATGAGCTCTCCCCCCCCCTCCAACCATCACTTTCAAAATTGTAGTAACAAATTTTTGTTTGTCTTGCAGGAAGAACAACACTTGACGACCATGTTTGTTGCTCTGCTGCAACAACGACATGTTGGACCAGAAGTTCCTAAAGAAGAAAAATGCCCGGAAGAAAAAACTCCTCATATTTCTATCGATATTGGGGTTTTGGATCATTGCAGATCTTCAAGGTTGAGAGAGAGAGAGAGAGCTGAGCTTCATTACCTTGCCGATGAGAACTTCGTTGGTATGAGGACCATAGACATCAGCAGTATCAAGGAAAGTAACTCCACTATGCACAGCATATCTGATGAGTTCAATCATCTCCTCATCAGGCTTTGGAGCTCCATAGAATGAACTCATTCCCATGCATCCCAAACCCAGAGCTGAGACTTCCAATCCTTTAGCACCCCCAAGCTTCCTCCTTGGAACGGCAGGGAGATGATGCTCACCAAACGCCATAACAACAACCGGTGATCTTAGATCTTCAGCACCCCCAAGGGAAAAAAATAAAAAAATAAAAATCAAGAAACAAAACAAAACAAAACAAAACAAAACAATGTTTGTTTCTTTGTTTGCTTGTTTGTTTCTTTGTAGAGAAAAACACTTGTAACAGTATTAATAAAAAAACCGATCTCCTTCACTTCCTTCCTACCCAAGTCTGTGCTGAACCTGGAGAAAAGAACTTGATAGTCTCTCTCGTCCCCTAATCGCCTGACTTTATAGATAACTCTATTGGATCAAAAGATCTGAGACTGAGAGTGAGAAGGAAACTCGTTGATATGCATTTGTCTGTGAAGGCAGGTGTTGCTCATTGCTGCATACAAGTAGATTGTGACAAGCCCTCTTAGATTGTGACAAGCCCTCATTGGAGCCAACAACAACAACAGGAAGTTGCCCAAGAAGTTGCACTCTTTCTTTTCGATTCTTGCAAAAGCTTTTGTGTCCAAAAATACACAGAAAGTTAAGGAACGCTTTTGTTTTGCCCTTCCCTTCACCCACCCTAGCACTCTTGCTGAGCTCATGTAGACTACGAACACTGTTGCCCCGACCAAGTTTGTGACATGTTGTCATTGTCAGTACCAGAGGACAATCTATTCTCCACTATCTGTCTTTCGTCTAATGGACTCTCTGGTTGCAAATCTTATATATAAATTCAGTACGTCTGTCTGTGACGAAGCTCAAGTAAAATGTTTAGATTCATTATAAAGTATAATAGCTTAACTGATTTTGGCCCCCTAGGTAATGAGTTTATTTTGATAAAAGGATTTTTTGAAAGATGATAATTTTAGCTTGTGTTGAAAACTTGAGATGAGTTATTATAGAGTTCTAATAATAATATCTTGAAGGATTTATTTTGGTTTCTTTTAGAGGATTTTTTTTTTTGAAGATTATATTTTATTGCAGTGAAATATTTGAGTTTCCATAACTCTTCTTTCTTTTGCCTTAAAATACTTTTCTATTTAAATGGCAAGGCCACCTTGTGTGACGCACCCCTTGTTTGACAATAGACACATCCCTCAAATTTTGCTATCTCCAAAGTGAAATTTTGTTTTATTGAATCAGGGTGAAACTTAGAAAAACAATCAAATTTTTTTTTGGGTAAATCGAGTGCATCCCAATCTTCACCCCCTTTTTTCCTTCCTGAGCGCCTCCACCGCTGGCTACATATATATATTTTCATTGCTCCTACATGTACAGCTATTATAATTACTCTCGAACCTTGTGCATTAAATGCTGAGTTTCAGCAATTTCATACCCAGATTTAATAAAAATTTCATTACTTTGCAGATACCTCTGACTTGAGGTTGAAAGACGGGTTTGAAAGTCAAAGGAGGCCCAACGAACAGCGTCAATATGGAGTGACTTCACAAATATCTTTAGGAAAATTCTATTTTCACACCTTTTTTGGCTAGATTCACACTTTTTTTGCCGGTCCGATTTCGTGACCCCATGATTTCGTGAACCGCGCAGTGCATGGCTGCTCCTCATGCACTCAAATTTATTCTGTTTAAAATCGGACCGGCAAAAAAGGTGTGAATCTAGCCAAAA
>Ga0209208_10002405_pt1 | contig 26753 bp, 9 predicted proteins | sample S1TSphfallax_3_FD_187694 | JGI IMG/M metagenome (GOLD analysis project Ga0209208, IMG submission 187694) | Host-associated microbial communities from peat moss isolated from Minnesota, USA - S1T2_Fd - Sphagnum fallax MG (SPAdes) (version 2) | ecosystem: Host-associated > Plants > Peat moss >...
AGGCAACAGAAACACAGGATGCAAGGCACAAATTTTTGTATAATGGTTTGCTCAGATTTTGTGTTTATAGTTTTCTAGCTCTACACCCATGGTCAGGAGCTGATGAAGTCAGAGGCTTGTCATCCGAGTGTGTCACTGCTATTTGTGTGATGAAGGTGATGGTCTGACACTTTGTGAGAGACTCTCATAAGGTTATGGCTGCACTCATCATCATTTTATCTTCAAATTGCTTTTGTGGAGATTTCTCTGCAATTTTGTGGATATGTAGAAGTTGTGTCCCCTTGCTCTCATATTCTTGACGCAAAAAAGAGAGAAATTGATGTGGATGGCTGGCCAATGTGGAATCAGGCTTTGTGGAATTGATTTGTTCTTTTTCATCACAATGTTTGTTACCTTTGGAATTAAAATTGCAGGTGGGAAAGGCTGTCAGATGAAGTGTATGAGCCTATCATGCTGGTGAAGGTAGCTCTACAATGCTACTTTTCTATAAGAGCTCAAGATTAGCGATGGTGGTACTTGAAACAATGATAGTGTAATAAATTGAGCCTTTGAAAGACATATCTAAGGGAGATTAACTAGTATATGGGTTCCTGCTATTTCTCCCATTTTTGGAAGTGTGTCCATATCAAACTTGAAACAGATTTCTCCTGTGATCTTTCAGTAATTCTTAATTTTATTGACGGAAGGGGCTATCCTTGCATTATCTATGTGGCAGGCCTTGAGCCCAAAGGCATGAAATGGAAAGTGGAGACAGTTTAACTACATAGGTATGTATGTGCTCAGATTGCCTTTGTTCATTTACCCATGACCATTCTGGTTCCAAGGACAAGACAGAGGAATCATTATGTTTGTTGTCTGGGGAAATTTTTGGCAATGTAATCATGTATTATGCTCTCGCTCATTCAGAATGAAATTTACGAATAGCATTGGGTGTGTCGACTTGTGGTTTTGCCACTGCAGGGGGGCTTCTTCATGATGTGGACCCTGTTTTGATGGACCTTGTTCTTAAGGCTGGGAAGGGTGGTGATCCTCCTAGCACTTTTGATTCATCCCCAGTAAATGAGCCAAATGAACTGGATTTTAGTGATGAGACCATTCCAGCCAAGATTTCCCAGGTGCTACATCTAACATCAAACTCTTTTGTATGTGAAACCAGATAGATCTCAAGAAATTTGACTTGCTTTCTCCAGATATCCAAGTACAGACACTTAACAAACTTTGCAAGGGGAAGAAGAGGGTGAGGTGTCATTTCAGTGGACTGGTATCTTTAACAGGTTAATGTTTGTGGATTCACAGGAAGCCATGGCAGCACAGAAGGCAGCAGGCCATTTGGCTAGAGGCCTTTTGAGTGGAGATGAAGTTGTAACACATGAAGTCTTTTCATATTCTGGTGACATCTACCTAGACCGACAGGTACTCACTATTTTTTTAACACTCTGTTGACCTGTTTGTTTACCTGATCTGCTTTCTTTGTGTGTGTGCCCCACAAAACAGTAGAACAATTGACATAACTTAACTCTTTGCTTTTGCAAGGGCCTTAAACCAAACCAGGTGGGTGGTTAAGAAGCAGAAAACTGTTTGTTTGCTACTTCTACAAAATACCTCTCTGACAGGAAGATTACTTCTCCTGGTCACTATCAATCTCTCTGAATAACCTCAAGACAGGCTGTCAGTTTGTGTCTTTCCCACTATCATGTTGTGTCACAATTCCCATGTGGCCTGGAGTCTGAAGTTGAGAGTCAAGTGTATCTCAATCTTTTACAATTCATGGTTATACGGTTGCATAAGGCGCTACCTATACACCACACCTCTTCATGGCCATCATGCAAATCCTATGTTTGTGGACCACAAAAGATAGTGCATTAATGTATTGCTGATACATATTATAGTCAACTTATTCTTCTTGTTGAGCTTAGTTCTATTTGAAAGATGAGCATTCTACACATCTGAGAGGATCAATGTCATCCTCAGAGACTGAGTTCTTTGCAGTTCTCATATTAGAGTGACACCTTTTCCTGGCCTTAGCACACTCTGGGTGAAAGAATTCCAATCAAGATAGTTGTGGCACTGAATTGCAATGTGGCCTCTCACAGGTGTCGAGGAAGCTTATTGGAGAGGCACGACAATCAAAGGAGATGGAGTCAGCTCTTGAAGAATCCCATTCAGAAAATGGAGGTAATGAAACTGTACATTCACCAAAGCGCCCAAGTAGCCCACCCAGTAGGCAACAAAAGGCCTTCCATAAGTTTCTACTTAGTTAGGTAGAGGAGTGCTACAAAGTAATGCCTCTGAACTTGAAGTTTGATTCACTCCTGCTTCGCGTACCCTCCTGGTCTCTCTGTGGTGACTTTGGTATTTGAAACTGCATGAAAAATGCTTAGTAAAGCTATCCTACCTGATCCTCGAGGGTCACCAGATGCTCACTGCATTTCTAAATTCTCACTTGAGGAGGTCATTGTGAATTTTCTCACAAGTGCGGTTCTTGTCATAAAAGGTCTTATCCTGAATTTTCAGACACTAACAAGTGCGGTTTTCATGAATTTTATAATAAAGAAAACAGCAGATCACACACCTTCACATCTTACAACCTAAGCCGCATAAACAAAGTTTAAATTTTCCCTGTGGAAACTTTGAATTGTTCATTCATTCCACTTGCTCCATTTGCCCATGGACTCACTTTGATTTGTTTGAAGCACATGGTCCAATTGATTCTAGTTATCTTCAAAAGATTTGAATCATTCAGATATGTTTCCATAAATCCTGCCACATTTGTCAAAAAGTCAAAAGTTTTGCATAAGTCAAATTACTGATGGTTCATGAGATATAGGGGTTGAAATGAGAAACAAAGAAATAAAAAATGTGAGATAATTAAATTCATGAGTATATAAATGTACCCCTAATATATTTCAAAACACTTTAATTTATATTGAAGGTATATGTATGTCACATAGACGTAATCAAGTTTTGATTACTTTTGCAACTGATTGGACATAGAGGCTTAGGGTTGCAAAATAGTCGTAAAAAACAGTTTTGATTGCCAAAGACAAATTGAAAAATGGAGTTTTGTTTTTAGTGCCTGTTCTTGGATGAAAAGTTCAAGAATTAGTCAACATAGAAGCATGCAAATTTTAATAGTTGCAAATTAGTTACACTATAGTCGTAAGAAATGTAATAGATTGAAATGAATGGTGATTAGTTGTAAAAATGACAAAACATAGTTACAAATGACACTTAGTCACAGATAGTTGCAAATCGGATGGTTGCATAATACAATATTTCTTCTAGTGATAATAGAAGTATTACTTAATTAGGTAGATTAGGTAGTAGGTAATATGTAGTAAGTGGGTTTAGGGTTTATGATGTGATCATAAAAGCACCAAACACCAAACACAAGCCTACACACAACATTTTTCAATATCTTTCACATCTTGTAACCAAATTGAATAATTTTCATGTCATTGGAAGCACAAATTGGTAGACTACAATTGTTTTGGGAGCACCAAAAGCAAAGGAGCAAGGAAGAAAACACAAGAAGAGAAGGAAGGGGATTGTGATATTTTGTTTCCAAATTTTTGAAGAAAAAACTCTAGACCTTTTCTAATTTCAAATGCCATATCTTCCTCTTTTTAAGTCTATTTTGAGAAATATTAAAACCTATGGATACACCAACTAAAAATATACAAAAGAAAATTAGACTCCGAAAGCAATGGAACAATAACCAAAGAATTGAACCTCAAAATCCAAAATTGTTTTTAATAGGCCTACCATATAACATAAGCCCCCTTACACAAAACAACTCATATCTTCTTCTTTCATTGACCAAATTGAGTGTTTTTTTTGGCATGGAAACGTTGGGTGGAAGGCTACAAATGTTCTTTGAGTGTTAGAAGCAAAGGAGCGATATGTGAAAATTCGACTTTCTCTAGGTTCTTAAATGTATGGTGGTTGGCTTGTTACCTTTAAAGTTACATAATGTTGTGGTTCCTTTTCATTAAGATTTGTCCCATATCATTTATTGACAAGTTCAATTTTGTAAAATATATAGGTAGGTGCAAGAATGGACTACTCGTGGTTTGCACTTTAAATATTCAAAGTGTATGAACAATATGGGATGAACCAATCAAATTTTTTTTTATCAAAGAAATAAATTTATGATTTATTTACCTACCTTAACTTAGCTTAGTCTGGACTAGGTAGTTGTTATTATTATACTATTTGTTATTATATAAAATTAAATTAATATTTAATGCCACATTTACACATCTTAGTAGTTTGTTATATGTGACTAATCATTTTAGTCATAAATCCAATTGTAAATGGTCATGTCGCATAGGCATACAAAAGTACACATTTTCGTCATAAAAACTAGTTGCAAATAACTATGCCATGTTGGATGGATGAAAGGTTGGTGTTAGTCGTATCATAATGCAACTATCTTTTCAATTGGTTGCCAAGTAGTTTTTTTCTCAATTGAAATTTTATGCAACTTGTCCAAGGTAACTAGACATTGTTACAAGTTGCATGTGTCATTTATGACCAAAAATCGGTCATAATCTAGTCGCTAATTTGCAATTTTTTGTTAGTGTGAAAGGTTTTAATTTGCATTTTACAAACATTAATAAGTAATCATGGTTTTTTTTAGTAAAGAAAATGATAAAAGGCACATCTTCACATCTTATAATCAAAACAATACTACATGAACAGACTTTGAAAGTTTGAATAGTGCATTAATTCCAATTGCTCCATTTGGCCCATGAAATGACTTTGCTTTGCTTAAAGCCCATTCTTCAATTGATTCTAGTTAGCTTCAAATTTCTTCAATCATTTATAAGCATAAGGATGAAATGAGAAACAAAGAAATTAAAATAAAAGAAAGTGTGGAAACTTATATGTAAGTATTAACCTAACCATTAATGGGCCCATACATCATGATTTTACTACTAGTTGTGAGATCTATTTTGAGGTTGGTCCAGTTTGCTTATGTGACAATGTAGGATCATAATTGTTTTTTAGGTTTTGTGTTGAAGATGCATGATGGGAAAAAAAGTAATATTGATTTATGGCATTTGTTGAACTTGAATATCCATAATAATTGAGGGGCTACACTATAGGGTTTTCAATTAGTTTTTAGGAAGTTGTGAGAGCAATTATTTGTAAGGGAAACACATAGTCACTTACATCACTTGATTGGAATGAGAAATAAAATGAGTTGTATATCCACTTGACTATGCAACATAAATTAGTATTATATTTTTTAGAGATAGGTTTTTTGGTTTTTTGGTTTTTTTTGTTATTGCAAACATTCCAATTTTCATGCCATCAAAAGACAAAATGCAAGAGTTTAATTGTTGCAATGATTAGTTCATGCATTTAACGACATGATGCAAAAATGTTTTGGTCAAATTTCATTTTCATGAATTTAGGGTGAAAGCATGTTAAAGTAGACCAAAGAATTACCTTGCAACATAAATGGAAAGTGGCCATCAAGTAGGCTTTGGTACATTGAATTTAAAAATATTATTGACTTCAATGATTAATTATATGAATTTCTTTGATTTTGGTGTATAACTATATTTTAAAATCGCATGTTTCAAGTAGGTTTGTATATATTCATCAAAATTCAAACAAATGTCAACCTACAAATTAGATTGCAAGTAGATTTAATATTGAACCTATTATATTTTAAAGTCAATGATACCCAAAATATACTAACTAGTGGACTTTTAAATTTTTCGTAATAGAACCAAAATATATTTAATGTTTAATGTAGAAGTAAGAATGAACACAATATTAACATGTTAGTTTCATTCTTACTTGTTACCTACTTTTATTGTATTAAAACTTTTGAAATTTTGTATTTAGTTCATCAAAATTCAATGGAAGAGTGGAGGCTTCCATAATGAGACTTTAAAAAAGATTTGAATCTATTTTTTGATGTTTATGTTGAAAACTACCATATTAAAAATTTGGAGTTTGAGCAGATGTACTTTTTGGTCCACTTTACCATGCTTGGACCATTTAGATGAAAACAAGAAAAAAACATATGGTAAACCTTTTTCAATATATATATTTTTTATCAATAGATGGCTTGATTAAATCACTCTTTTGATTCCAAATGTTTGTGTTTATGCTCCATCATACTTTTCAATGCCTACCTAATAATAATTGTTGTGTTTGTTGTAAGGAATCCCCCAATAGATACATTACAAATAAACTTTTGTGACTAATTTTGCTTAAGGTCTATGCATTAGATTGATGACAAATTTTGAAAGAAAAAAATCAAAATATAGTGAAAAAATGTTGAGGAAATGAAAATGTTGAATAGAAAAAAAAAGAATGATTAGGCAATTGAAGAAATTCACACTTCCAATGGGCAAGGGTAAAGGGGCACATGCACTTAATTAGTAATGACCTAATCATGATACATTAAACTTGAATATTTCCATAGTTTGGTGTACACATTGAACAAACTAAAAGTACATATAATATCAAAAGTACTCATGCATAAAATTTGACTCATTTTGATTTTTTTTAAAGTCAAATATAATTTATTTGGGCCTTAACAATAAAATAAGTTATATAAACCATGAATATGCAATTGATTCACAAATTTTTCTTTAAGTAATTATACACCAATGATTTGATAAAAAATACTTAAAGACCTTGTTTAGTAACAAATTTTAATTTTTCATTTTATCTTTGTAAAATAATAAAAAAAACACTTAGCCCAACTACATTTTTAATGGGAGAAGGGTGAAAATATCCTTGGGTGGACCCACTAGGAACCACCTTACCAAAATCAAAGGAAAATCAAACCCAATTTAGGAAATAAAATTCCATCTACTTAAATACATTGGTTTATTTGATTGGACCTAGGTGGGTTATGTTTCCCCCACCTATGCACACATTCATGAAAAATAATGAACACCCAAAAACCTATGCTTTAGCATTTTGATTCTTAAACCATTCCTAACCCATTCTTGACCCCATTTCTAACTCCTTTCTTTTAAGTGTCCTTACACTCACACATTAGATATTTCTTTTGTTTATTTAATGCATGCACAAAGGAATGATCCAAACTAATCATTAACATAAAAAATTTAAAGGTGAAAATAATTATCATTTGTGTTCTTGACATCAATGGCCTTTTAGGACTACATGAACTTGACTTTAAACATTCATAAGTAGAAATGAAAATTGATTCAACCAATTATCTATAAAAGACATCAAATAGGTTGGCATTTGAAGTATTCTTTAAACTTAACATCGACGAAAAATTCCCAAGAAATAGATTCCTTTTGTGTTATGATAAAAAAAATCCCTCGTGCTACATTTTTGAAATATTTTCCTTATGCATTCATTTTCCACATCAAAACACATGTTTTTGTAAATTTAATTAAAGCTTTGACTTCTACATGACATGACAACCTTTTGATAAATAACTTGAATTGAAAAGTTTTTTTTATTTGAGTCCCATGTTGTTTTAAAGTTGGATGGGTCTTATAAATTTGGGGTGATGTTCCTAGTGGGTCCACCCAAGGATAAATTTGCTCAAAACATTTTACAATTTAAAAAAAATCATAATCATCAACATTATCATGACACAATGTATTACTAAACATTTGTTTATCATTTAACATGAACATCATGTCTTTAAAACAAATTGAAAATTTGCATTGAAAAGATTGTTCATTATGGTTGTCTTTTTGTATGTGAAAAATTCCATGAATAAATTCCTATTAAAACTAATTTTTTTAGTCCTTTTGTTATGTTACAATCTTTGTGACAAACTCTTGCAAGTTAAAAATGTACTCCAAAAAACCATTGCATTGTTCAAATGTGCATCAATTTCACAACATAATGAGAGTTTAAGATGTTATCCACCTTTAATTGCGTAATTCTATCACAATTGTTTTTCCAAATATCTAAAAAGGCACATAAAAAATGTGTGTAATGAAAATTATGAAATTTTGACTATTTTAAATTATGTACACTATACTATGGAAACACCCAATTAAGTTTTGCTTATTCAACTTTTATTTGGAACATTGTTTAATTCTTTCTATAAGTTCATTTGTATTAACATGAATGATAACATTTGTCATATCAAACATCGTATAAACAAGGCTTCACTTGGAGGAGTTAGAACTTTGGTTCATTTGAATGGAAATTACAATGCCTTTTGAAACAAAGGTGGACATGTTTATTTCCACCACAACCACCATCTTTTTGGTGGTTGAGGGTTGGAATGTTCCATATCATGATTTACATCTAAATCATTTTTTGTAGTAAAATTTACATCCACAGTCACACTCTTGCCCCAAAACCCAATGGTGGGATACAAGGTGTTTTCCAAATTGTAATGGATTCTACCCACTAATTTTTTGTTCTTAATGAAATAAACATTTCGTTTTAAATAATTGATCCCTACACCCACAACATCCCCCTTAGTGAAAGTTGTGGTGTCAAAATTTTTCCCGAATTGTTTCATCTTATCACTATATGCTATATTCCCACTATTGTGATAGAGTTTACCATTATCACTATGGTAGCCATACGTATTGAGATCCCACCCAGGAATTCGATCTTTCTTGAAATTTTCATTCGTAAATCCAATGGCAACACCATCACCATCATCAATATCATGGATGATGGTGATTTCAAAATAGTAAGACAATGTTTCATCATGAAACATTGCTGGCCGATTCCCTCGAATAACATCCACCCCTTGAAGATAACCCATAGGGTTCTCCCTCCTTTCATCCATCGTATGCTTGACACGTTGCCAAGACAATTTCATTGGGGTGATCGTCAAAAGCTCACTACCAGTTTTAGTGTTAAACCATGTGTGTGGTGCTTTTTCCTCCATTGCATCATCTTTCTCCCTTTCTCCTTGCATACATTTTGACAATAATGCCCACAAACTTTTATCCTTATAGTCTTCATTTCCACGTTCTCCTCCTCTTGTTTCTTCCATGTCATTGTGTCCACCATTCTCTTCAAAATCTTCCTTTTTTGATTTATTTACAATTTTGACGATTATTTCTTTCAATTTAGAAAAGAATCTAAACATTGGGGATGAAGCCATGACTTTCACCAATGTTTTTTGCAACTTAACTATGAATTTGAATATTGTCCAACTACAAACTATCAACCCTATTGCTACAGAAATTTTCATGTTCTTTGTGTCCCTATGAATAGGTGGTAACACAACAAGACCAGCACAGACAAATGATCCTAATACTGTTACTACAGAACAAACTAACAATGCTGACGTGAATTGTAACTCCTTACGCAAAGGATCTAATGCTTCCACGATGAAAATGGCATCCAAGTCAGGGAAAGCAGCTTTTGCTCCTGAAATCACAGTGGCAATGGCAAAGAAAAAGGACAAGGTGTTGAACACCCAAAACAAACGAAGAATATAATGCAATTCTAAAGCAGCAAATGACTCAAATGTGGCAGGTGGGGTTCCAGGAGAAGATTGTGGAAATTGATAGTAGGTTGTGTAGCCCAATGGTGGTTGCAACCAACTAGCAAATGTAATGCCGGCTATGAGTGCACCCCCAACAAGAAGTGCATTTGCAGCATCAATGAAAACTTGTCGATCTCTGTATTGTCTCTCCAAAAAATCTTTCACATCAGAACGTTCCATAAGTCTGCTTGCTATTTCGTCAAGTTTCTTATTGCATTGTTTGTCCAAGATGTCTTTGATGTCAAAATGTTTTTTCAATTTGGTGTTGCAAGTTTGGTGATGTTCTTTGGCATATTGTAAACAAGTTTTCCCTCTCCCATCTTCTAAGTTTGCCCTCAAACGTTGCTGTGTTTCACATAAAACCTTCACCACATCTGGGTAGCACTTTATTGTGGCAAAGTGCAGTGGTGTCTGCCCTTGTCTATTTCTATCGTTGAGGTCCACTTCGAATTTAGGCTCCAACAACTTGTTCACTACATCAACATGCCCATTTATGGCAGCAAGATGTAGAGGGGTGTTTCCACGAATGTTGTTTGCATTGATGGTCAATTCTTGAGCAAACTGCAACATGGCATCCACTATCTTAACATGCCCTTCCTTTGCAGCAAGGTGCAATGGGGTATTCTCCTCCTCATTGGTTGCATTGAGGTTCAACTTATTGGCACCCTTTTGAACATTGTTCGTTGCTTTGGACTCGAAACCAATATTGTTTTCAGTAGTGAAAAACTGCAACAACCTTGTCCCTACATTATAATGCCCTCCTTCAGCAGCCAAGTGTAATGGTGTATTTCCATCCTTGTTCTTCTCATTCAAGTTCAATTTATTTCCTGCAATCTCCAACAATGTGTTCACCACATTCACATGCCCTTCTTCAATAGCAAGGTGGAGTGGTCTATTCCAATCATTGTTACGCCTATTCAAAAGCTTTTTACCTTTACCATCTTCCAAAAACACCTTTACCACCTCCAGATGGCCTCCCTTAGCAGCCAAATGGAATATTGTATTCCCATCCTTGTTCTTGCTAAACAAATCAAGTTTTGTGCGATGTTCCAACATCATGTTCACCACCTTAACATGCCCTCCTAGGCTAGCGAGGTGTAGCGGCGTGTTTCCTTCCTTGTTCTTCACCTTGAGGTTCAATTTTGCATGCTCCAACCACACCTTAACTACCTCATCATGCCCTCCCAGAGTAGCGAGGTGTAGTGGTGTTTGTCCTGCAACATTCTCCACTTCAAGGTCCAATGTGTTACAAGATGTCAACAAAAATTGCACCACCTTGGCATGCCCTTCCTCTAATGCAAAGTGTAGTGGTGTGTTTCCATCCTTGTTCTTCTCCTTGATGTATGATTCAGAGTGCTCCAACACACCTTTCACTTCCTCCACATGCCCTTCCTCATTGTTGAGGTGTGCTCCATTTTGATCTGCGTTCTCCTTGTTGAAGTGCAATTTGTTGGCATGTTCTAATAACAGGTTTGTTAGCTCTAAATGCCCATTCTTGGTAGCAATGTGTAGTGGTGTGTTTCCACTATACTTCTGTTTTCTCTCAAGGTCTGATGTAGAAGTGTACTCCAACAACAACTCGACTACTTCAACATGTCCTTTCTCAATGGCAAGGTCCAAAGGTGTAAAACTTCTATCATCTTGGACATTGACTTCCATTCCTGGCATTTGTAAAAGTGAACTAACAATTTGTGGGGATCCCATCCGTGCTGCAAAGTGTAGTGCAGTGAGATTGTTGCTACTTTCTTGTTGAAGTGGTTGAAATGGAAGGGGAAAAATGCCCCAAGGACCCGACATCTTACGGTCATGTTGCTCATTTGATGATGGCGTCACTGATCTGATGTTTACATCAATGTTTTGCACATTGAGCAGCAAGGCCACCATTGCTTCTCGATTATCAGCTTCTGATCGCAGAGCCAAGTGTAAGGGCGTGAGTCCGAGAATGTCTTGGGCATTTATTTGAACAGCCTCCCACTTGAGTAATTCCTCCACTACTTCCACACTGTTGCATTCCACTCCATAGTGAATAGGGAACCTGTGGAGGACATCTCTTTCGTTCAAATGGCAGTCAACACCCGATAATCTTCGTTGCTTTTCTGCCTCAAGAAGCATCCGCACCACCTTGCACCTGTCTTCATGTGGTCGCGATTGCTCCTCGAAATCGCCACTCTCCACATGGCCTTCTGCTACTAGATGGAGAGCTGTGAACCCATCAACGGTTTTGGCATCAATCCGCAATCCTTCGTTCTCCAAAAGAAGCTCCACAACCTTTGGGCAAGCGAACCTTGCCGCCATATGGAGAGGAGTCATGTCATAGTCTGCAGTAGCATTCACCTCTGTGTTGGATTTTTGGAGCAACAACTTGACCAACTCCAACCTCGCGTCCTTACATGATGCTAGGTGCAGTGGTGTTCGCTCCCAAAAATCGCGGTAATTCACGTCAAACCCAGGATACGTCAACAGGGCCTTCATACAAAGTCACAAAGAGTCACGAAATCAGTACTATTTGGGAGTGTTCATTTATAAATATACCGCCTTGGAAATAAAAAATCTATCGTGTTACCTATAACTACTTTAAGTCAGGACACAAACAAGCCAGAATTCTTTAGTTTTGTATGCATGCATTAGTCAATGTGGGTTGTACCTTAGCAACTCCCATGTCTGGATTGTGCTCTAGTGCTGTGCGGAAGGCGGGCGCCGGGAGAATCTCCGTGTCGTTCACCTTCACTTGCGATCGGTCCGACAAGAACTTCCGCATCTCCTCTTCGCTACCATCTTCTGCGACGTCCCAAAGTGTCCTTTGTTCACTAGAAGTAGCCATCCTGCTTGACCTTAAAAAGGCGTCACTCTCTCATGCACAACGTACAGATCAGGTTGTATATCCAGAACAAGTAGTCCTTCCAGAACCCGCAATCGACTAGAAACTTTATTGGAACCAAACTCTCAGAAGTCCTCAGCAACTAGAAACTCAATTCCTTAGCACATGACCCCAAATCCCCAACACTTTCTCTATCTACCCTCCTGAATTTGATGAAATTTCGACGACATGAAGGACTATCTTCACGCAAAAACAGCTACTGAGTTCTTCTTTCAGGATCGGATTCTCATATATCTAGGATACGTTGCTGATCAGCATCATGAGTGTGAAAGCTTATTGGTTTGGTTGGGACCTTCGGAGGTGGTAAGAACAGAACCGAGAAGTACACTTTAAAGGAGGAGCAACGAAGTCAGGATGCTAAATTAATAGACTACGACATGCTGACAGTCAGGCATGCATCTCTGTACTCTATAGGTGTCTGATTGGGCCTTTGTATTTTTCTCCAAAAGAAGCCACCAATTATCTTCATTGTTAGTCTCAGCTAGTTCCTCAACTCCCAACAATTTAAACTTTCAACTTTGAAAATCATACAGTAATGGGGAGCCAAACAATATGGCCTAGCACTTCTAATTACTTCTATGTTGAACCAGTATATACACACCTCCGCACCAGTGCATGAGAAGCCTAAATTGCATACTTTCTGTGAGAGGACTCCAGGACCCGACTGCTAATTTATGTTCAGCTTGAATCAATTGATTAAACTAGAGACCCAAGTTTTTTCTGCTACAACAACACTAATTAACCGTAAAGATAATGGTAGTAGGTACTGCAATAATCATGTTTGTAAGAGAAGAGACTGGACATATGTAGCAGAAAATTAACACTCCCTCTATCTACCCTCCTGAATTTGATGAGATCTTGACGACCTGAAGGAATATCTTCACGCAAAAATTGTTGCTGAGTTCTTGCTGGGGGATGGGTTTCTTATATAGCCCAGGATATGGTGTTGCTCAGGATCATGAGTGTTAAGGCTTATTGGTTTGGTGGGGACCCTTCCCTTCTGAGGTGCTAACGTCAGAATCGAGAAGTACAGTTTTAAAGGAGGGGCAAGAAACTCAATTCTCACGTGTTGCTGAGCTTTGGTAAAAGTCCAATTGCAAGGTACTCACCAGAGGGTGGAAAATGTTAAATGGGCGAAGGGTCTTAAATGTAGCCAGTACCAAAAGTACTATTGCGATTTTTTCGCTCAGTCTGCCCTTTGCCCCATATTTTTTTCATCTTGTGATGCCCAGACTGCATGTTTCCTGATACCCAGGCACATGTAACCTACCATGTTTTACACTCATAACCTCATGTAACATGTCAAGTAGCATGTGTCATACCCCCTCAAGCCCCTAACAAGTCCAAAACAAGCATAACATGAACCCAACACATGTCTAGGCATGGCAAGATGAAAAAATCACAGGGCATAGGGCATATGAGGGAAAATTACTTCAGTACTTTTGGTACTGGCTACATTTAAGACCCTTGACTGATTAAACATATTCCACCTCAGGCTCTGGGGCAGGACATGGACCCTCCCAAGCGAACAACTATTTAAATATGCATTATGGTCTTACCGATAGTCAGAGATGCATGCAAATATGCACTACATAGCTGTGTCTGATTGGGCTTTCGTATGGTGCTCCGAAAGATGCCATCAATTTTCTTCGATATTTGTCTGGGCTAGTTCTTCAACTTCTACAATTTGCCAACTTTCACTCTAAAAATTAAACAGTTATTGGTCCGCCAAACCCTAGCCTGTCACTTCTACCTCCTATGTTGTAACCATTATTATATACACACCTTGACGCCAATGCATGAGAAGCCTAAATTGGGCTAGGGTGAACCAGCACGCACTTTTGGTACCTTAACCTTTATGAGTGAGGCCTCTTAGTGGGCACATTTAGCCCAAAAATGTCAGATTTCAACTCAGAGAACCAGGTTTAGTCTAAGTATGGGATATTTTTAATATTAAGAAATAATTTAAATGGATTTTGGGTTTTTTGCCATGGTACCAATGTGGGTTCACCCAGGGCCCTAAATTGCATACTTACAAATGTCAAATTACTTTTTGTGACAGGACTCAGGACCTGGATGCTACATTATGTCAACCTTGAATTATGTGGTTAAATTAGAGACCCAAGCTTTTTATTGAATTTGTTGGTTAAACTAGAGACCCAAGTTTTTTATGCTACTAGTATAACTACATAACCATACATATAGTGATAATGTGTCTATTCACGATTGGGGTACAAAAAATGAGTGTTTAAGTTTGCAAAAGAATGAAAAAGGATAACTTTAGATTATATTTTATTTGCATCATTGTATTTGTATTGAATTTTTTTATGCCAATAGATAAAATGGTGTTATGTTAAATAAATATTTTATATTTTAAAAATTAAACTTTATATAATTTTTGAAAATTTTCTTTAAGCTAACTATATCAAATTGCACCTCTTTATAAAAAGAATCAAAAGGAATGCAATTGATGTCAAATTTTCTTTAAGAATAAATAATGTTTACATCCATGTTTGACCAATCATATGAAATTGTTGAAAAATAACATAATTCAATTTTTGAGGCTGGAAAGAAAAGGACTAGTTTTTAAAGCCATTTGATTGGTTTTTTATATTAACTAGGCTTAAGAGGTATAACTTGAAATGTGGCTCACATGTGCAGGAAATAATCATTACAAAAAAATGTAAAACTTTCCATAAGAGCTTATTCAAGCATTTTCTACATTTTTGAGTTTGAACCAAGTTTATATGCATACCAATGTACACATGAGAAAAAACATCACCATCCCACGAATTATCTTAGTTTAGACTATTCAAATTTTCTTATTTAAATTTGTTTTGTGTAGTTTTTATTGATAGAAATTTGTGTAAAAAAAGTTCTGATATCCTTTTTCTGTTTTTTTTTAAACCCCAACTATAAATGAGTATTAATATGTACTGCATTAATTGTGTTTGTAAAAAAAAGACTGTACCTATGGTGAAAAACGGAGGATGTCAACTCAGCAATGGTCCCTATTGTCGTATAACAGTATTGTGTGCTTCTTTTTCTTTCTTGTCTGCCCTTTGCCCAACTCATCTTTCTAAGAAATTGTGTGTCTTATTATACAAACTTTGGGCGTATGATAGACACTAAATGCCTCTTAGCGTCCATTACACGCCCAAAGTGTGTAAAATAACACAAAATTTTGTGTATGAGCAATTGGGCAGTCCGGGAGAAAAGAATGAGACAATACTTTTGTACTGTCTACAATAAGGACCAATCGCTAATTTAACGTCCTCCCTGGAAAACTCTAAATTAGACTTCTATTTAATGTGTGGCAGAGCTTTTTGTACTGTGTACATCTGTAACGAGGACCGAATTGTATTCATTGTCTGAGAAAGTTAATGACAGAATTGAATTCAAACTGGAGAACCCATGTTATGTCTTTTAGAACTGCATTATTGTGGTGTGCTTTCAAATCAGGCTTTTGCTCAGTGTTCTGTGCACCGGATACGTCAACCCATCGGTAAACGAGAAAGCCATTTGCAAGTTCCATTTCTATGAGAAGCCTGTTCAGTCTGACGGATTTAATACGTCAACCTTGAATGAGTAGAAACGCCTGGGAACGGAACTGGAGGACCCGGGTACTTTTTTCTGGACCTTCATAATTCTGCACTACGAAAGAGTTAAGTCAGTCCAGAGAGGACTTGGGGAGGTGCGTTTAGCCTCAGCATTGGTGCGCGTGAACTTGGAGAAGCCACTTACATTCTTCTAGAGCTAAGTTTTGAAGCACTGCTGGAGTAACTTATGTGAAGCCTAGCCAGAGAGTGCAACAGCACCCACGAATTTAACCTCTTCCCCCACTAGTGCACCATGAAGGATGGATAGTAAGTGCTCAGGAAACAGTTTTCTGTTGGGTTCCAGTTCCCTAGCTAGTTAACCACGATGGTTAGCTCCTGAGTTGCTTCTTTTACTACTCACCTAGTAGGTTAGCTAGCAAAAACCACAGTGGGCAGGTATTAGAAACTGCACTAAACCCCCTCTGGGTTTCAGTCTCGGTAATCAGAGTTGACAGTAACCATTTTTTAAATCAAATACCTGGTTCCCATGGTTATCAAAAAATCAAATGCTTAGCTATTGTATATAGCATTGGTTCTCTTCTTCTTTTTTGAAAAAAATCAAATAATCACCTTTAAAACTGCTGAGTCTTTGCTGGTTCTTTCATGAAACCCAATGGTTCTTTGAGGATTTTGAAACACTTGGAACCAGTTGTTCTTTGATTCTGATTTTATTTTTGGAAATATGTGAACCCATGGGGATTACAAAAATCAAAGACCCACCCTGCACTGGTAAAAACAGCCCTGACCTCTGTCTATGGTAAAGCCTGAGGCCATGGGCTTTGCTGGAATACTTGGGTCCATGTGAGATGGAGCCAACCATGAACCTGATTCCTGGAAAACTCACAAGTGAGAGTTTTTACTAAGCATAACGACCTCACTCAGATCTTATTTTTAAAAAATTCCCATGATACTTGTTAGGTATTGGAGAAGTATTATGGAGGAAAAAAAGACACATGACATTTTGTGTAGGGTAACAACCCAGGAGCGGGGCATTACTGAAATAACAAACTCCCAAGGCAAACCTGAGGGGGTTCTTATTTCAGTAATGCCCCCGCTCTGAGGGCATTGCCCATTGTAAACCACAGCCAATTTTTTTTTAAATAATAGCAGCAAGAATTTAGTACAATGAAATGCCCATCGTACTGTTGTATGGTGGGAGTTCCATTTTAAGAAATGCTCACCCCTTTATTATGTTTTATAAGGTACCCTCCAGATACACTACAAATTTTGAAGCAGTGCTTTACAAGAAACAAAATGCCCATGCTTGAGGACATTTCATTTTCCAAAACGCCCCACAGATTTTTACACTTGCAACACACTCCCTAAATACAGGAGAAAAATCCCATGAGGTCTTTACCTATAGTTTTGTGTTGGGTTCCAGTTCCCTAGTTAACCATTGTGGTTAGGTTAGATGTTTTTTTACTACTTACCTAGTAGGCAGTAAAAATAGCCCTTACTAATTGTCTAAACGACCCTACAAGTACCTAGTAGTCACTTATTTTCTTACCTTTCTTCCTATATGTAGGACCTAATTCTTACAGAGTGGGCTACCAAGGTGAAACCAAATGTGAAATCAGTTGACGTTCATCCACAAGTGAGTCCAAACGGTGGGTGCCTGCTCACTCTGGCCGTCAGGCCTGGGCCCTGAATCAGTACCTACTCTGCGGGCTCTAGTATAGAAAGTGAACGACCCACGTTTTCTCCTACAAGTTTACAACCTCACAATTGTTGTGCAACAATTTATGGTTGCCAAATGAACCTGGTCACTTTGGCGGTAATCGGTAATCTCCGACAGACAGCTCATGTGCGACGCAAGCTCGTGTTTTGTGCCAGAACCGCTCGCCACTCCAGTGCACAGGGTTCCCCAGTTGCATCCATTCTTGTACTTCTTGTAGTTGGGCTCCCATCCCTGCTTATTTATAGACAGGGTTTTTCTTCTTGAGGGACGTGGTGTGCAGTGAGTACTACTCGAGTGATTCTGCTGCAACTACATAATTGTTGTGTACAACCCCGGGTGGAACTGGAGTGATTCTGCAGCGATTTTGCTGCAACCACATAATGTTCCAGGCTGTTTTTATTACCTACCCACTAATAACCCACTGTGCAGTCAGTACTAGTGGAGTGATTCTGCTGCAACTACATAATTGTCGTGTACAATCCCGGGTGGAACTGGAGTGATTCTGCAGCGATTTTGCTGCAACCACATAATGCTACAGACTGTTTTTATTACCTACCTACTAACAACCCACTTGTGGGTTGTTAGTAGGTAAATAGGAAAAAAAAGTAACTGAGTTAACCACCATGGTTAGCTAGGGAGCTGGGACCCAGCATAAAACTGTTTCCTGATCACTTACCATTCATCCTTCATGGTGCGATGGTGGGTGCTGGTTCGCTGTGGCCACCAATGAGTACATCAAGCTTACCGTACTGTGTTGGGGCCATCATCATTAAACCCATTCGCCCAGGCCCTGAAAATGTTCAATAGGCCAAAGTTCTGTCATATTCTCGTTTACTTACCTTTGGGCTCTAGGCCCAAGGGGGAAAGTAACCCTGTACTTTTAGCTCTGGAGACCGGGAGCTTTTGTGCGTTGGGTAAAAACTTTGAACAAATATGTTGGCCGTTAGAACCTCCACAGAGGTGCTCAGTATATGATGCTTTGAAAACAATTCTCCCATCCAAGATTAGGGTAGACCATTTTGCAAGATGTCCCCACACCTTGGGCTCTTTGTTTATTCACAAAAAAATACAACCCATCCCAAATTCTAGAAGATGTTGGGCTTAACACTTTTTCTATTATCAAAGTTTCATCAAAAAGTAAAAACTAAAATCTAAAATGATAAAATGAAATGATTCACATGTCGCAACCCTAACCTTAGGCTCGAGACCAAGGTCAAGGCTTGCAAAGGTGTAGGCCAAGTGTGAAGCCTACGAGTCACATTTCATGCTCTTGGGAGTGCAAGAGAGTGTCAGGGAATGAACCCTCACACTTCCAAGTGAGCTCTCACTTTGGAAATTGAAGTCTTGATGGACTCTCAAATATTCAAAAAGTGATTGCAGGGGTCAAAATCCATTGGATTAAAAGGTTCCTTCTATCATTGGAAAGATCTTGGAACTTAGATGTCTAAAATGGGCTCACATGACCCATTTGGACACTTAAAACACAAGTTATGGGCAAAAGAAAGGTCGGGAATCAAATTGGCAATTTGACTCCTAAATACTAAAAGTCGGGAATTGCCCCAATTTCCTTGCGTGCAAGTGGCATGCCACATATTGTTGGAAAACTCTTGACGAAGGCTACAACTTTGCTTTAAACTTCATTTCAATTTGAAGTCTTCACGCAAAGTTATGGGCCCCCCAAAGTCATGGGAGTCCGAATTATGGGAATTTCGGGACTCGCATTTGGGAATTTCGAGACAAAATGACATTTAGGTGCTTGTCATGTGGCCAAGCACAGAGTATACTATAAGGGGAAGGTGGTGGCTTCCCCCAAGTCTTGTGAGTCCGTGTTTGCCCGTGGCTCATCTGTGCACGAAAATGCTTCAACTATGCACTAACCAACTTGTTGTTTAGTTTGTGCAGGTCCATGTAAGTGATTGAATTGTTTTTCAATCTTCTTAGTCCCATCCCGGAGTTCTAACATGCCCTTTTACCCTCGAAATGTTATGAACTAAAGAACGCGCCCCAACTCCTTCTCCTTCCACTATCTGCACACTTAGACTCACAATTGAATCCATCAAGGAGCTTGAAGGTGCATCATCACCATAATTCAAACACATATGTGCTAAATTTCTATGTTTGGTTTAAATGGGTAGCCCCATAAAGATTAATCCTATGGATAACCGCCAAAATTTTCAAAAGAACATTTATTTGTGTATTTGTGACGAATCCACATGGTACACAAGGAAAAATACCATAAAGAGCTATAGCTTTTGAAAGGCCATTAGATTGGTCTGAAAAGTGGGAGATGTCTACAAGAATCAAAATCAAGCCACATTTTTAAATACTTGTCCTTTAAATTTCAAGCCTACTCCCTCATTTTATGGGCCTTTAGGCCACCACCATTAAATATGAAAGAAGGTTTCATGTAAGATAAATCATACAGCCTCCAACTTTGCTTACCACACAATGTGTTCAAATATTTTGATTTTGATCATGATCAATTATTTTCGATGTTGGGGTATCAAGTGATGTTCATGCTCATCAATAGGATAAAGAATAGTATCTTTTCAATTGACCCACAATAATAGGTTGGTTAACTAAAAACTTGAAAGCCTTCTTGCATTGACAATGGACAAAATATGCCACAAGCTTTATTTGCTTGTTCAATTAGAGGGAGGGACAAACCACTTCCATTCACAAACTAACACAAGTTGATGATACATGCTTGACTTCTACAACGGGCGCATTAAAAAATTAGAGGGTAACTCGACCCTCACAAGCTTCTATTATGATGCACCTAAACTGGTACCTTCACCTTCTGGAATAATGTCTCTTAGAACTAATAATGAACAAAGAAAATGTTGAATTTTGGACACAGACACCCTAATTTAATTTAGAAATACAATATCTATAAATATCCCCACAAAATTGAAACATGGTTTTGAGGTTTTTACCATGGTACTGGTGTAGGTGTTGCTTAACCCAAAGCCAACCATACAACCTAATGTAACCCATTGTAAAGTTTTTTTTCCCAATCACGAGTAATCCATTGTGTTATTTATCAAAGTTTTTGTAAATGTCACTAGCATCACATTACATTGGAAAATATTAAACAACATAATGTCTTCAATTCCATCAGTAAAAAAAAGTTGTCATGTCATCATGACATCAACAAAACAACCCCTTGCAAACCTTTTCTTGCTCCCCCAAAGTCCCATCTACCTTCTTTGCATAATCTTCCCAAGGTAAATTACAAACAAGGTGCAATACATAAGAAGCATGCCATGAGCTTTCTACCATGCAAAGTGACCAATTCAATATCTCTTGTTCCCTATTACTAATGGTGAAGTGAAAAAGTGACCCTACTAAGGAAAAAAAGCTACCTATGATTGGGGGGGGGAAGAAAATCAGCCATGGCCATTTTTAGGGTTTAAAACCATTTTGTAGTTGGTGGAAATGAGGCTTTGGCTCCATTTGAGTGGATACACTTCTTGTTTTATGTAATTCAATCAAATATTCCTCTTTCAAGATTGAGTTTATAGGTTAAGGGAGTATTTAATTCAATATGGTGGAATTACTACCATGAGTTCTAAAATCTCATCACAGTCATTCACCTTAAACCCAAACATGTTTTTATAATTGTTGTGACCTTAATCTTTGGGCTCACAACCAAAGCTAGTGCATGAGAAAGGAACCAAGTTGAAAAAATGTTTCAAAAACTCAAATACACTTTCACAAGTGTGAGAAAGTTTAAAAAATTGAAACCCAAGATTCCCAAATGAATTCCCACTTTGGAAGTTGAGAACCTCAAGATGTTCTAAAACTTTGGAGCAAGTTTTCAAGAATCAAACCTTGTCGAAATTGAGCTTTCTTTAAACTATTGAAAAGTCTTGAACAATAGATATTAAAATTGAGTCTCATTTTCAAATCAAATTGCCAAAATGGTTCCCAACCATTAAAATGTCACTACACCAAAACATGACATTCATGATGAGTCTTTTTCAATTAAATTAATCATGTATGCCCATTTTAGTCGAATTAGATTTATTTTTTGTATCATTTCTAGTTTTTTATGACATGTGTAATTATATATGCTTAGTCATGGAAGCCATGTTTTGGTGTAATACGTTTGACATAAGGGTCAAAATAGTCAAAATAACTTTAATTTGGTAAAATGACACATTTTTTAAAATCATTTTTGAAGGGTTACAAATTTTCCTTTTAAAAAATTTCAATTGACACAAAGGAATGATGAACCCTTAAAAAGGTGTGATTCATAACTTGGTAGTTTGGGATTCTACTTGGTAGTCCTAAAAAAGTGTCATTTACTTGTAGCCTTCATGGAAAATTGGAAAATATGATATAAGGAAGAAAGTGTTGACCTTTTTGGCCATGGTGTGTTTTGTGAGTGTGAATTGCCCATGGTTCATCCATGCTCCATTTTTGTTCCAAACTACAAAAATCATTATTTTTTGTTGGTTCTAATGCAATTTCACATCATTGTGAATTCAACTTAAAAATTCATCGTAGTCCCATCATGGAACTCCCATGCCCTCTTTCATTAAAATTCACACCTTAAATTTGCATATCATTACAAAACCAAGAATCGACAATTTTTTTACCCACTAGAAATAATTATGTATTTTGCAACCAAGAAATCAATGACTAGACATTAGAAGAAAAATATGTATTTTCGACTAGTCTTTGTCACAAAATTTTAGTCACAAGAGACATTTTGCAACTAAAATCCCTTTAGTTGCCTAAAACAAGTCACATGTGATAAATTAGTCGCAAATGACAAAGGGTATGTATGAAAGAAAAAATCAACAAATACATTTCATCCTTTGGTTCCATTGTATACGTATTGTCACATGTGACTAAGATGCAACTATTTTGGTCACAATTGAAGGCAAATGATGTGTTGCCATGTGTTTTAATATTTGATTATTTAAAATATTATTATTATTATTATTTTGAAAGAATCTAAAACGTTCAATTCAAATATTTGAATGATTTTATATTATGACACATGGCCTAATGTAAATATGCCACATGGCATTATAAATTAATAAAAAATTAATATTAGGTTGGTAGGTACTTAAGTAGGTACATAAATAGGTGCCTACAAACCTAAACTACATACCAACCTACCTACTTCGGTAAAAAAAATAGATAAATAGGTTCTACCTTCCTAGGTTAAATACCTATTCATATAGGTAAGTATTTAAGTAGGTAGGTACATAGGTTGACCTAAATGGGTAGGTCAAACTAGGTACCTATTTAACTAGGTAGATAAATAGGTTGGGAAGGTAAGTATTTTGGAAATGTGCATAATTTGTTTTTTTTATTTTGGGTTGAGCCTTTTGATTAACTCATCCCATGTGCACAAATTTCTTAATGTGAAATTGAATGACCACACCCCCTTGTTTATATAATGTTCAAAATAGGAATGAAAAACAAACAATATGGGATATGTTTTGAAGTTGTAACTTCCTCACAAACTAAGTTGTAATTCCAAAACTTTCTTCATGTTTTACTTTTTTAGTTTTTAGATTTCTAAACAATTCAAGTACTAGATAATTAGATAATCATTTAATTAATATTGATTAAATTTACATATATTTAAATTATTATACACTACAAATATTCAGTATTCATTATCAAATACTTAAATAAGCAATAACTTTTATGTTATTTCATAATCACATTTTTGAACTTTGAAAAATCATAACAAAATTATAGGTCTAGTACCCAATTAATCATATTTGGAAAACCAAATGGGATACCATCAAAGATATTATAGAAAATTATTTATCAAGAATAAGCCAAAACATGTTTCAAACTTTTTCTTTGACCAAAAAGTTCAAAAAAAGAAAACATTGTTACAATCTTAAAACGTTTTTCAAATGTAATGATTAAGAACACCAAATTACAAAATATTCTTGATATCATTTAAAGTTTCAAATCTATACAACCTAGTACATGTACTCACCAAAAAGTTATAATAAGAACCTTATTTAATTGTTTATTATGTATCTTTCTAAAATTTGATGGGTCCAATAATTAAAAGGTGTGAAAGTATGACATTCCTAATTGTAGTACCCAAGATATTTTTGTCCTATTGTCTAAGGTATATATCTAAAAATATAAATGTAGGTTGGGGGAAATAATACCTAAGTAGGTAGGTAAATGAAGTAGATTGAAAATTAATAATAGGTTGGAGGACCTCCTAATAAAGCCTAGGCTAAGCTACAAACTAAGAGGTAGCTTGTTATTATTTTAACCTACTCATGTAATAGGTAAATAGATAAATGTGCCTAGGTTAATTTATTACATGCCCACCTACCTAATCAATAAATATTTGCCCAATTAATAGGTAAGGAAAAGGTGTATGTTAGAGGTGAGTTTTTGCTTGAAGCTCAAGATTCAAAACCCTAAATTAACTTTTCTTGTTAATTTCATGTTGATTGTTTCATGCTTAAGTGAAAGAATTGTTTCATGGGTTGTACAGACAAATTTATGTAATAACAAGGTTGTATAGATAGATTTATGATTGTATAACCTTACACAACTTGGGTCAACTATGTTGTGTAAGGTTGTACCATCATAAATTTGACCAAGAATTGCAAGATTCATCCAAATATTGGAACCCTAAAGCCCAAATTATTAGTGTAATGCCTCTTAGGTTCAACCTTATAATTTTATAAGTGCTGTCTAGATTGAATAAATAGATTCTAATGCAATGTTTATAAGCCTAACTTATGAGTCCATTAGAAGTCCAATATGTAATGATAGTGTTGTATAATACTATAAGGTCATGGCAAGTTCAATGTGAATCCTTAGATTATTGTTGGTTTCCTTGAAATTACGATGGAAATATTTTTGATTCTAAGTATAGGAGTGGAATATTTAAATCCATAGGAAGTCCAATGTGAGTCCTTGGATTTCTATGTTGATTTCCTTTTGAATATGGGTTGCAAAAATGGAATATCCATAGGAAGTCCAATATTAGTCCTTAGATTTATGTTGATTTCCTTGGAAGTCCAATGGAAATCCTTTTGATTATGGGTTGTAGGAATGGATTACTATGAATCCATTATTAGTCTTAAGGTTTTTGTTGGTTGTCATGGAAGTCTAGTTTGATTTTGGGTTGCAAGAATGGTGTTTAATAAGTCCATACCAAATCTATTATTAGTCTTAAATTTTTTGTTGGTTGTCATGGAAGTCTAATTTGATTTTGGGTTGCAAGAATGGTGTTTAATAAGTCCATAGCAAATCCATTAAGAGCCCAATCTACAAATGGCATAATGTCTTGCAAGTCCATTGAGTCCATATTTAAGCTATGATTCCTTCATGTCCCATTTGGACTTATCCAACTCCTTAGGTCTTAGATCACAATTCATGTCCATTTGTTCCTTAGTTTCCTTATTAAAGAACAATCTTGCATATACAAGTCTTGAGCATTTTCTTGCGGTTCCATAAAGTCCTAAATTGATTAAACTTTCCTTCTAATTAGGATTTTTTTCCTTTCAAATATTATTTGTGTGCATGGGGTTATGAAACAAGAGAGGAATGATTTTTTTCAATATAACATATATTTGGACAACATTCTCTAAGTTATATTTAGGTTCCGATGTTTTCATTTTTTGTCATAATTTGTGTGCAAGAGGTTATGAAACAAGAGATGGGTCAATGTAGGCTCAACATTTGGAGTTGTTCCTAATCATTTACAAAGCATTGTGAGTTATACACTAGTAGATGGATCATGTTACTATGGTATTAATTTGACTAAATCAAAAATCATTCCCATGAGTGCTTTTACATTACAATGTATTGAGTTGCAAAAAGATAACATGACTTTTTCAGCCACAAAATCCTACACTTGCAATATGGACACAATGGTTTCAACTATTTGCATGATGTGTAACATAAACAAATTTGAAATTGTGTTACAAGTATGTAACATCATCTTTACTCAATTTATAATTCTATTTTGAATTTACAAATGAGTCATTTCCTTCCAAAACTACATACATAAACCCTAAATGTGTTTTTGAACTTGAATGTGTTAGAATTTCCAACACTCCACTTTTTGCTATGATTGCATGTTATCCAAGCCATGTAAGAGGTACCCAATATGTGAAGTGGATGTCCAAGGTTGGTTTTGTATGCATTATGATTCAAAAGGGGAAATTACAAGCCCCTTCAAACACTCCGAAGACCATGATCATCCTACAAAGGTTAGCATTCAAAGGCTTGAACTTAGTTACTACTTTGATAGCAAAATCATGTCAAAGCTTGAACTTGACCACAAAAAATAGTTGGTAGTTGTAGAAATTGAAAAGTCTTCAAATACAAGCATGGAAATAAATGTGAAGAAAAAGGTTGATTTCGGTTTCAAGACTGAATCATCTTCATCTAAAAGTGAGGGCATTATACTTGCATTGGTTCATTTTCCTCAAGTGATGTTACCAAGGGAAGCAAAGAATGTAAAATTTACATATTGGGGTGATTCAACTCATAGTTTTGATGATGAAAGGGGAACTAATGACCTTTCTATAGACAAGAAAATGATTGGAAAAGCTATTTAAGTTGGATACTCATATTGAAAAGCTAAATTCCTCCTCCAAGGTAATACTATTGATTAGAAGTGGTTTCAACGAGCTTGACATCCCAATTTACTCTTCCTTTAGTCAAATTGAAGGTGGTATGGATGAAGGGAAGAAGAAAGGTAAAAGGAATGTTTGTCAAGTAACTATTATTGTCTCCCCTAAAAAATCTAGAAAAAGTTCATGAACTAGTAATTAGACCCTTAAAGTCCAAGAAATAAAAAAAGGCAAAGAAGCAAAACAGAACTACACATATGGATATTAAGTTAAGGTTTTGTGACCAATTTTGAATTATTTTATTTCTACAATTCCTTCCAATGATGTATTAAGGTCATGAATTTTGCAATTTGAGGTTGATCTAAGCTCCTTGAGATTTTCTTGCATTGAATTAGTAAGTGCAATTTTCAAAACTTGAGTTGAACATTGTGTTCAAATTCCAAGTTACTTCATGTGACATTAATTTAGTGGTAGCACAATAGTTTACCAAGGTCATTTGTTGATTTGAAACATAGACCATGCACATTAGTTGTAC
>Ga0209208_10002407_pt1 | contig 26750 bp, 19 predicted proteins | sample S1TSphfallax_3_FD_187694 | JGI IMG/M metagenome (GOLD analysis project Ga0209208, IMG submission 187694) | Host-associated microbial communities from peat moss isolated from Minnesota, USA - S1T2_Fd - Sphagnum fallax MG (SPAdes) (version 2) | ecosystem: Host-associated > Plants > Peat moss >...
ATCATGGATTGATGCAAAATCAGGGATTGCAACAGATTTTGATACAAATTCTTTGGTACCAAAGAGGAAAACTCAGCCCGCAGCTGCATGCTGGATGCTCTTGGTTAATGCACACAAACGGAAATCACTTACTGTGTGTGATGGCATTAGAGCATGTTCATGAGAGTTCATTCTCTGGATTTACAAGGAGTCTATGGCCTCAAGCCATTCATGAATGTTGTTGTGTGCCCTAACTACCTCACTCCTTTCCCCTACTCACCCTACATGGATAAGAAAAGTCACATTAACTTTATCACTATCTCTACTTTTACAATTCTTTTTCAAATATCTTTTCAAAACCTTCACCTCTTTTATCATTATCTTTACCAATGGAAATCACATCCTGTATGTAAAATGCAGTTGAGAGTATTCAGAATTTGTGATGATAACCATCCTACAGATCTACAGACTGCAACAGCACACTAAGAATATGAGAACATGCCAAATTCACACACAGCACTAGTGTTAATTGTATCATGCGTTTGCAAATACCATCATAAGACTAGAGAGCTTCTGAATACTAATGATTGAAAGTAAACAGGAAATATGGTGATCTTTTATTTACAAAGTGTAGTACCTTGTACTGGGACAGGACAATCATTGGGTTTCTCTTCCACCTTGCTTGCTTGCTTGCCTGAGATGGAAAATTAATAGTATCACTGTTGAAGGGCCGAATTCAATAGGTCAGTCAAGAGGTCAAATGGATTCTTACTGGTAAAGAATGAAACCAGCTGAAAACCAGCACCACAGAAATGACCAAATTCCTTTCATGGAAACTAGTGCAAACCAATTCTTAATGAATGTAAAGGACATTCAGCCATTTGTGAAAATGCAATTCCACTATGGACAATGACAATAACAAATGCCAGGAGAGAGTGCATAGGGATGACCAAACTGTGACAGTTAAGGGTAGGAGACTGACAGCCTGATCAGACCTCCAACCTCAAACTTGCCAAACTATCCTCACCTACAGAACCCTCCCCAATTATACATCTCTTTGTCATACTAACAGAACCACATAAAAGAGAGCTATGAGCTCTCCATCTCACTTTCCAACCCTTCCTTGGGATACACTGGGGGCTTCTTCTCCTTTTTACTCTTTCCCTTTTTCTCTCGCAGTCGTCTCTTTTTCTCTTCCATGTCAACCCAAACATAATCACTGGGAATCAGGAATGGGTCCACTTCCTCATCAAGCTGCTCCTCTAGACCATTCAGGCCACCTCCCTTTGTTAAATTCTGTGAGCCTCTGATCCAGTAAAGCCAGGACCCATTTGTTCCTGTTGTAGGCACCTCTGCATCCACCTTTGCATCCTGAAAATGCCTAGGGCTAGAGAGTGGAGTTGAAAACTCTTCAGAAGGTTTCAATTCCTCAAACTTTGTAAATGTGACCACAACTCTGATAGTGGGGACCACTGGAATAGCCACCTGCCCATTGCAACATCCATTTTGTCATTCAGCTAAGAGTTATCTATGTCAGTTGGGACTTGTTCATGATCAATCATCACCAAAATCAGGTGCACACCACAGAAGAGACTTAAAAAGAAGTGGCACTTGCAGGATCCAACAGACCTTAACAGGGAACGTTCCTGAAGGCAGCTTGGTAGTAAGAAGCTCCCGCAGCCTCCGCACAGCCTTGACCTTGTTTGCCAGAATATCTAGCAGTGGCAGCAACTCCTCTGTCTTCAGAGGGAAATCAGGTGTCAACCAAAGGATAGGTCTCAACCCTTTCTTGTACTCACTCTCTGAAGGGGGCTCAGGCTTTGCAGTATTTCGACGAGTCTTACTTTTTGACAACTCTTTTTGGCTGCCATTGTTAGGGCTGATGTTACTGTGCAAGTTGTTTCCTTTTATGTCCTTGCCCTTTCCTTTTGCTAACAGAAAATCATCAACATTAGAGGCTCTCCTGTCCACCGATACCTGCTTCTCAACAGAAGAAGGGATCTGACTATCAACAGACCTCCTGGAATCAACAGACCTTCTTCTGTTTGCCTGCTTCCATTGACTTTGACTTTCTGGTAGTGGAAGTCCTGGACTTGGCTTGGCCTTTCTAAAGGTCTCACTACTGGAACTGTATGCCTCAGACAGTCGTTCATTTGATTTGACCAACTCCAATCTGTTAGCATCCTCACGCTTTCCACCTTTCTTCCCCCAACCAAACCAACGTCCTTTCTTCTCCTCTTTCAAAAACCCTGGGGACTCCCTGCCTCCATTCTGACTAGATGTCTGATTAGGTGTTTGCCTTGGATCTGAATCATCATCTGGAAATGGGTAATCATATTCCTCTGTCAAGTAGTCACCATCCTGGATGCCTTGCTCATGCCTTCCCACACCATCTGAGCCTTCGTCTCCATTGGCTAAATTATCAGATTTCAGGACAGATTCAAGCTGCTCTCTCTCTTCTGGTGTCAGCAGATTGCTGTAGTCTTCTTCAGCCTCAGTTTCTTGTCTTTCACTTTCAACTGCAAAGAGCTCCTCATCTGTCATTGCTCCAGGAACCCTTCTAGACCTAACACTCACCTGTACATGACCACAGTTGGCATATTTTGAAAATATTCAAGGTAGTGATAAATCTCTTAAACAGACATAATATAAGTGTCTGTTACAGTAATAACCCTCATGGTATACTAATATGTTTCCACATTTCCAGTTTACATCAGGCTCACAGATTGCATCCACATGAACTCAATGTGAAAGCAAAGAGCAAAACACCAACCTGCACATTATGCATGTCATAGATTTTGGCCTTCCAGGCACCGACCATCTCTGTTTTCTCTTGGCGCCTCCAAGTGGTCTGAGCTATAAGCTCTGCCTGTGTGACATCAATGCCTGCACAAGTAGTTCCCTTCAGTCATGTGTCCCTAAAATGACAGTAAGTCTTGCATGTTTGCATACACAACAACAATCATCCTCCTCTCAATTGGTGTTCTAATACTGACATCTAGGACACTTCCACACACAAACTACATTGAGCAGACTTCCTTCTGGTTTAAACAAGACACATTCTAGCTTCTAATGTTAAGTCTAAAGCCACCTAGTCAGCTCTTGAAACCAGGTTGGGATGGCATAAATTTAAAGACTTTTCTATTCAGTTTGCAGATACAGGGAAGACCAAATGCATATCCAAACCTGATTAGAGATAAGGGCAGACTCTTTCTAAACTGTTGCAGCACCTGCTACAAACACATAGCAGTGATGCCTCTGGAAGCTCTGTGATGGAAGCTATCCAAGAGGAGACAGACAAAAGCATGATTTGTAATGACCAAAGCAAGAACCATAGTGGCATTGCACAATACATATCCACCTCAACAGAGCTTGTTAAGGTCTCCCAACTTCAGTTCTGGTCCAAAGACCAGAGCTCAAGTGGATTGAGCTAGCAATGAGCATGATGCTAACCTGGCCTGTACATATTGGTCCGGGACATTGCTGCAACTTCTTGCACAATCTCTGCCTCTGATGGCTGGACACCCGCCCCTTCCAAAGCATTTGAAACCTCCTTATCTTTGTGAGTTAAGACACAAAGTGTGCCTGGGTCTAGCTTTCCATCCTCACTACCATCCCCCAAGAATAAGAAACTCTGGTCTGACCTATGGATTCGAAAGCCATCAAAGCCAGCAAGAGTCATGTCTGCCCTAAGATTTGAACCCTGTTTCCATATTCGATAAGTGTCAGATGGAGCAATGCGACCTATGAAAGGAATAACTGAACTCTCAAAATGGAATGTAATTTCCATGTAAAAATCCCGCATGCGACGCATAGTGGCTGAAAGGCGAGGGAGACGACGGCACCACTTGGCCCATGCCATAGGCTGGTAATGCCGGGTTATGATGATTGCAATCTCCTCCTCTCTTGCACAAACAGCTTCCTGCAATGCACTCCACCCCTGCTCATTTTGCAAGCTCCAGTCTGCCCCTGCACTCATCAACATCGCCACAGCATCACTGTCCCCCAGACGGACAGCAAGGTGCAAGGGTGTTTCGCGACCAGGCACATCACGCCTATCAATCACTTTCGACACATTGTCTGCTCGCTCCTCTGCTGCCACCGATTGCGCCTCTGTGGTAACGTCACCAGCTCTTGCAGGCTTTGGCAGTGTGGAAAGAATGCGGCGCAGGGTAGCATGGTCTTGCTTGGCCACAGCAGCATGCACTGGGCTATGAGTGTACAGTGCACAATCAACTCCCACAAACTGAGCCATGTGGTCGTCTTGTCCACCTTTCCAAGTTGTGGCACCTCACACCAACAAGTACCTCCCCCCTATTGACAATACCCCATACCTACTACTAAAGCCTTCCTAATCAAGAACTGTTGCTCACCAGCACACCCCATGGACACCAGAAATATTTATTGCCCTGGACACAGCAATCACAGTCTCAACCAATGCTACTTTTGTCATCACCAGCAACAGACTCCCTAAAGTTTCTCTTGTTTAGCAGGCGTATGAGCCCATGGTGCAAAGCTGTAACCATGTTCAAGACATGTCCAAGGCTCCCCAACCCCTCTAAACTTAGGTCAGATACTCCCTGGGTTTACAGCGACACCAGCCTTACACTGCTCAAACACCCTAATCTCAAAAGCGCTGAAATTGGAGCATCATCCAGCAGATGCAACACACTGCCTCCTTCCCAAAAAGGCATACATCCCGCGTTCCTTCCACAGCACCAGAAACCAACTTGACGTTTTTCCTCTTGCTTCAGTGAATAACTGGATTCCACAACCACTACATTATATGTCAGCTGATACCCTAATCCCTACCTTGTGCTGTGCCCCCATTTTTCCACCATATTCCAGAAAATATTTTTGGCATTTTCAGCTCACCCTTCCACCTATTGATACAACACAGAAACATAAAGTCCAAGCAGACTAGCGAGAAAAAATAACTGCAGTGCTGTAACAAGCTAAACTAAACTCCCATAAGTTTTAGCAAACTCTGAACCCCACACTCTGCACTCTGATCCTCCTCTCTCTCCCTTCTATTTCTTCTCATTTCTGTTGCTTTAACACCACTGCCTCGCAACACATTGCCTGACCTAAAAGCAATCCAACAAGCTTACCGACAAAAGCAAAAAGTCTCATACCATACACACTCTCTTAAAGGGCTCCTCTCTTCTCCAAGTGGCTACTACTACACTCCATATATCACCACCTTCTTTCTCATACTTTTCTCCTTACCCTAAAAAAAACACTGCTCTACCAAAACTCCCCCAAGATTGTTTCTTTGCTACGAAAACCCCCGGAACGCGGTTGAGAGCCTCAAAAAAGAGACTGCCAGGGCCATCATGGTAGATTTTTTTCCCGAAATAAAAAACGAAACGGAAAACATTGCTGCACAGAAGCACAAACACCGACTCCTCACGCAACGCAAGTTTCGGGAGAAAAAGAAACTCCTCAGGAGATCAAAAGAAGCTCAAAGGACATGAAAAAAAAAACAGGGGAAGAAACCCCCCCCCAACAAAAAAAAGCAACAACAACAACAACAACAGCAACTTTTCAAACACCAAAAAGGTCATTTACCTGCTCTGAAGCTGAATCCGCAAAACACCAGCAACACGCCCTCCTGCTCGATTTGCATCACAGCATCGATCAATGAGCAGCAGCGGCAGCGACAGCAAAACCACAAAACCACAACAAAACGTAATGCTTTTGCTGCCCTTGGAACCACCAGCTCTCGTTCTTCTTTTTCATCCAGTTCTCATTCATCCATCCTTTAGCTTGTGATGCTCCAATAGGTATTAGTGATGTTAACTATGCTTTTCTGCACTTGGAACCACCACCACCTCTCCTTTTTTATTTTTCATCCAATTTTCATCCTTCCATCCATTAGGTTCTGATGCTATATAATATTAGTTTATTACCTCACTACAAAAAGAGTTGTTAAAAACCATTGGATTGCTCCAAATTTGGCGTGCTAAAAGTTACTTCTACCACCAGAAAAAACTACTTTTTGACATTACCCCACATCCCTAGCAATTAACCACCTGGGAATGGGACAAAAACTAATTGACAAATACTATTAATTGCTGTATCTAAAATTCAAAACTCTTTCTTTCAAGGCGTTTATTTATTTGTTTACTTTATTTATTTTTTGCAAATCTTCCAATTACTTCCCCTACTCTATTTAGGGTTTAGACCCAATTAATACTCAAGTTTAGGGTTGAGGCCCAAATGTCCGCAAGGTAGTTTCACATTCTAAGGCTTGGTTAGTGAGAATGGTAGTCTTGTCTTGAGCAACCACCACAAATCATTGCATAAATCATGGCGCTGCCAGTAGGATAGGCTTTGCCTTAGCATGAGCTTAGATTGTGCATATGTCCTCTTATACTTGGAATGGAGTTTCGACCAATTGGAATTTTGGGAGGGATGTTCACAAGTTACTAGGTACTCGAATCCTTTTCAAGACATCATCAAAAGTCACTTCCAAAAAACCCCCAAATTTGAACTGGACCAAATTTTAGACCAAAACCCTTACTCAAATCCTTTTCAAGACATCATCAAAAGTTACACCCAAATTTGAACTGGATCACATTTTAGACCAAAACCCTTACTCAAATCCTTTTCAAGACATCATCAAAAGTTACACCCAAAAAAACCCCAAATTTGAACTGGACCACATTTTAGACCAAAACCCTTTTCTTGTTTTCTGGTTTATTCGGGCAAATATAGCATGCAAATAATGCAACCTTTTTCTAAGGACCTTTGGACATTTGCATTTCTGAGAAGGCTTCCAAGGATTGGAATTTGGGGAAACCCTTTGGGTGAACACCAAAACAGGAAAAGGAATCAGAATCTGAGTTTTTCTTATGCCACATGAATGAACTTCAGCAAGAAATATATTCGTGCAGTTGTGTTGGGTACTTTACTTGTTGGGAAAGCATTCAAAGGGAAGGCTTAATTTGTCAATTTCAGAGTGACTTAGTCACTCTTTGCTTCAACTATGCTTGCTTCTCTTAGCGAGGTGCTCACTTTCTGACCATCTTGACTACAGCTCACACGGCTTTCAAAAGTTGGACCACTAACTTACCCACACCATTTTAGCTGAAAAGTTTGCCCAATGCCACATATTTAGGCAAGGACTGGACATTCACGTGGGCTTGTAATACCCTAATCCTAGTTGGAGCTTGGATGCTATGGTGAGGATATAGGTATCATCTTCAAATGCACCTACAACAAGCCTTTAAAATAGGTAAGAAGTAAATAAACTTGGCTAAATATTTCTTAGTTCCCCAGTTAGAACCTAACAAATTAGGTGTCTCGTTTTAATTCCTTCTTGTGAAATTTTGGGTTTAGTTGTTACTTTGAAGTTTAGAGTTTCATGTTTGTATATGGGCACTTTATCTGACAAGTAAAATCATTTTGTCCATGCCATGAAAGGAAGAATTCTTATACCTATATATCTTCCATAGGTCAGATTGATTAGTTGTTGACCTTCCACATAGAAACAAAGCTATCATTTCATATCAACTCAAGAGTAAGAACGGAAGAGATTATTATGCATTAATCCTTTTCCCCTTCTCCACACAACCAAAGTTGTTTAATTTTCTCAAAGCATGCTCAATTTGTTTCCTTAGGTTTCATTGTATGCTGCCTGTGGGTTACCTATTCAAAATCACGTTGTAATACTTTCTTGTATGCAATTGTATGCTCTTTTCAACTCCTCTTACTAGCATTCTAGTCAAGGTTTTTATGAAAGAACATGACAAATACATTGAAACAACCAATGAAAACAAGGTGAACCGATGTGAGACCTACACCCATGCATCTCTATGGATTGGCACAAAACATTGAATTACGACTTGCCTTATGTTTGAATTAAGTTATGTGTCAGTTACCAAAAGCTTTATTTGCTCATTGTGAATCCTTTGAGATACACATATCACAAGAATTTCCCCTTATAATATCACCAGCACCCAAAAGAATAACTTCATATCAAGGATACATAGTAGGAGTACTCCCACTAGGTTAAACCCAAAAAATTGTTTTTAAGAAACGGTCATAAGAAAAAATGTGGAACATGTGTCAGTTTGCAGGAGCTGAAGTCAAGTCAAGGATGTTGCAAGCTTGTAGGACTAGAACTCCTTATCACAACAGAAGCTTTAAATAGTTGTGCAATTGAACTCGAAATCTTAATATTTCAACTGCCCCAAATCCCTCAACTACTATCCAAAGCCTAAAATAAATATTTGAGATCATACTAAAATGGAGAGAAAGACTCTAATCCCTCTTTACTTTACTCTTTATTCCTGCTAATTTTGGGACATGCAAAGTTATTCCACAGGCTACCTTTGTTTAGACAGATTTTTTTTTGGCTTTACAGAGTGAGACTTTGAGTGCCACGTTTTTTAAATACCATAGCCTAGGGTCAGTTTCCACATTGACGAAACGAATAATTCAATTTTTTTCAAAAATGGAATTCGTTTTTAAATTTTGAAATTATATATATCTCCATCATCTACTAGAATATTGTGATATGGGTAGTGAAATTATTCAGAATATGGCATATGATAATTATGATGACTTCCAACACGTCAACTTCATATTTTCACAAAATTTCATTTCACTATTTTGAGGATTATTTAATGACGGATCTAACCATAGGTACATCATTTTGAAAGACATTTCCTTTCTTTGTCCTTGGATTTTGCTTATGTCAGGTGCAAAAGCAACCTTGTAAGAAGACTTCTATAGTTTTTGAAGCTGACAGTTGCATAGGAGGGGCAGGGGTACCCTGTACTTCACTCCCCAAGATACACAAAACCAGATCACTCTGCAAGCTTTTACACAAATTATGGACTTGTGGTTAGTGCCTCCTTCAATGACTTACAAAGTATGCAGAAGAGGCAAATGTCTCAGTATGCATGGTTTAAAAATGCACCAGTCTGATCTTCATATGAATTGCGGACTTTGACTTTAATGGAAGCTCTCCCTGTAGATCTCCATTCTCAGGTAAGCATCAGTGATAGACAGGGTGGTAAGTGGCCATGCAAATATCTGATCCAAATACATGTCTGGCTGCTGGCATCCATCAAGTGGGTCACTGAAATATAGTGCAGTCTGCAACTTGGAAGCTCTCAAGGCCTTCCTAAAGATTTCAAGTCAAACATAGGTGGCACTGGATTTGAAAATATCTGATTAGTAACTTATGCATATCTCAAATCATCAAGTGGGTCACTGAAATGTATTGCACTTTGCAATTGTAAAGTTCTCAAACTCCTCATCAGATGGACAAAGCTATGGGGGACGTCTTAGGAAACAATTGGGCCACTGAATGATAATGCACTCTTGGCTTCTGGGAAGCTCTTCTAAGTTCTGTCCCCAGGTGGAAGCTACCTAATTAAATGATTCAAGTTTGTAGACGTTTGATAGTCGATACAAAAATGATTCTCTTAAAAGGTCACAAGTATTGACTCTTAAAATCCAATAATCTGTACCATGAGACAAGCTTATCACAACATTTACTTAAACCCTAAAGAGAGGCCTCTTCTCGGCTTGGTGTCCTTCCAGGTCTTTTGCCCATCTCCTTGCACAACTTCTTTCGTGTTACTGGTGATGGGTTTAGGTCCTACATTTGGTGATTTCTCCTCTTCGGGCTCCCCATTGTGCATTCTGTGCTTTCGGGTGTGGTTTTTTGTTTGGACTTAGATCCTTTCTTTTTTCTTCTCTTGTTCCCTTGCTTGCTGGGTGTTTTTCCTTTATTTATTTATTTATTTATTTATTTATTTATTTATTCACAAGACCACAGGTGTTCATTGTGGATATAGGGGCTCCAGATTTCATATCTAGGGACAAAATTTGGATGGCTCATCATCACTTTCCCAAAATACATTATCAGAAACTCTCACCTACTCCTTCACCTCCTCATTCCACACATTCAAAGCCCAGAAACTCTCCGTTAGTATCCCCTCCTCGTTAGGGTGTCTTAGTATATGTAACACCCTTAACCGTTTCCTCTGTAATAAAAGCTAACGCAAGTACAGCATACTTCAACAGGCTTTTTAGCTGCCAAAGAAAGTAGTAATAAGCTGTTTGTCTCTGACACCATGACATAAATCCCTCTTTCCCTCTCTCTCTCTCTCTATCCCAGGCTTCATCTCTGAGTCTGGACTCTGGAACATTGACCAGAACAAGCAATGACAACTTTTGCTTTTTGGAGGGAAACAAATTATTGGACATGATTATGAGAAGACTTTTTATTTGGAGGAGAATCGATATATTTCAAGGGGGGAATTTAGTACACTTTAAAGCATTGATGGGAGAGTTTTCTTTGAAGGAATACAATGTTTTTCCAACTTGTTGGGTCTCACTGTGACCAGCCTTTTTTCAACTGGCAATATACTGTCAAAAAGAGAAATTAAAAAATAAAAGATCGAAAAAAGTGGTTTTTGGAGATTTTCAGTCCCCCAGAAGTGAGGGGAAAAAAAATTAAAAATCATCAGATTCTTGTTATATGTGGTTTGCATTGTATAGCCAAACATATAGAAGCATGATCAAAGATTTGTACTTTATAACTGGTTTATAGCCAGATTTGGCTAAATATTTCTAAGGATGCTCATCACTTTTTTTACATCTTCCAATGAATGTTCACCACTTTAGCTACGAACAGAAATCCGTAAACAAAACAACAACCATGACCCCTCTTGTATAATAATCGACACCAGACAAATATGTCTATTCATCTTCTTCCCATTTAGAATAGCTAGATTATTTTTTTACATGCCATTGTTTAAATTATGTGCTATAAACAGGCTAGGATTTTCTCCAGATTTTAAGGTTCTTTTTTCCCAATTTTGTCACAAAGTGATTTTCTAAATTTTATTTTAAGGTGTTTTTGGGTCCAAAAGTCATTCTAAAACATTCATTTCCAGGAGTTGCTCCCCTAGTTGAACAGATTTCACACACACTGAGAATACTATGTTCATAGTGTAGAGATGTGGTGACCATTGAAGGAGGAAGGGAGCACACAAAAACATGAAAACATGGTCTGGACTCTGGATCAATGCCCATGGTAAAGACACTGACTCTTGTACTATAGTAGCTAGTGCAAAGCTCAAGATGAAAATTTTGTTGAGTCCCGCAATCCTCTAATAAGTTATAACTGTACTTAAGAGGCAATTTGTGAAACGGCATTGGTGTACTTAGCATTTGTGCAATAGAAGGTACAATTTTTCAGTCATTTTTTCACAGTCTAGGTTTACACAAACGCCTTCAGAAAAGCCAATTACTTTTTTTGGAGACATCATGACTCATGAGTCACAACACCAATCCCTCAACCTGTTAATATCCATCAAAATTGGAATACATTCTTCAAAAATGTGTCAACAGCAACCAAGAATCAAACAAGGTGGCTGAAATGTACAATCTTCAATGAATTATCTTCCGGGATTGTACATACGAATGATGAAATAGACATAATTTTTTGGTTGGAAGGGGTACACACTACACGCTGCATGTCTCCTTTCCCAAAACATGCATAAAAATTAAGCAAGATGGCAGGCCTGAAATTCTTAGCCAGGCTATAAAGGTGTTCATGTAAAAGACATATCTCTGTATTCTAGGGTCAGACACTGCATTTACAACTATGAACTTCTGTAATTGAAGAAACAACAATATCTTTTGTACACCATTCAACTCTCTCAGATGATAATGCGTACTGTTCTCATCATCAATACTTTTGTTATCAGCATCATAATCATTCTCTGATGAGTGGGTGAGCACTGAGTTGTGTTCTTTCACTTGCGTCAAAATCAAGAGAGTAATCAAACTTCTAGTCAGTGCATTTTGGTCCCTTGATGCTCTCCTGGCTCTTTATATGAGTGTTGCATTTATATCCAAATAAATGAACCATATGAATGCTGCAATTACCAGAGAGTGATGAAAACTTCTGGAGGTGCATTCTGAAATTACATGAATGTTGCAATTAACAAAGCAAGGTGAAACTTCCGGAGGTGCATTCTGAAACCATATGACTATTGCAATCACCAGAGAGTGATGAAACCTCCCAAGGTACAATCTGTGCTGGTTCTGCTGGCCCTTTCTCTACATGCTGCAATAAACACAGTGATGAACTTCAGAGCTGGCATAATCATCCTGAATCTAGAACAGTCAGCATGCTTTTGGGCTCAATGATTGTGCAAGCCTGCAGTAAGATTCGGTTGCACTTGTGGGTCATGTGAAAGAGAATTGTGGCACTGGATTTCCTGTGTGATTGATAACTCTCTTCAACTTGGTTATCCTGGAGCTCATTAGCTACTAACATACTTACAATATAAGTATTTACAACACAAAAGAATTAAGAGCACATTATGATGGTAAATCATAACATATATTATCACCCTGCAAATAATTCCACAGATCTAAACCACTCCAGAAACTTGAATCCTAAATAGAGCCTACTAGCACTGAGCAGGTCTAAAACTTAATACAAAGGAGTAATCTCAGAGTAGTTATGAGGAAGTTTTAAGGGGTTAGGCAGTAGGCACCTGATTGGCAACTTTCTTCAAAGAAGAATATCAGTGATTCAGCAGTGGTGAAGCAAAAAGCAATCTTGCTGTCAACAATTTGATTGGTGCACATGATCACTGGTCAGTAACAAACTCTATGGTGACAGAAGTAGCTGAGGGAGAGAGTCTAGGTATACAAAGACATTCAATTGCTTCATACAGAAAAATCCAAATGTATGGCTAGCCCTGTCTGAGTTTTGGACCACAATATATCCAACAACATTTGCACTAGCTGTTTACCTTCACAGATAATGGAAAGTAAAAGAAGGCTACCCATGCTACCTTATTCATTTTCTTCCTGACATAACATCAAGATCTGCCACATGTTGATGCCAACAATGGACAAGCAAGTCCAAATCAGACTATGTGAGGGAAGTTACAGATTAATCCTGGTAATACCTACAGCTAAAGCTACATCTAGAACCCTATGGATGTTCCAGTACCAAGATACCTGTGCAAAAATTTCATGTACAGCATGCATAAAAACGTGAAATATGGTACGACCAAGAATATAGAAGACGCATAACTCTACAGCAACAACACTTTATTTTCAACGGCAGGCAATGCCTTCTGCTAAACCACAAACCTGATACTTGCGGAAAAAATTGCTGGTAGCACCAATGCCACTTGCTACAGTAGTCGAAGCTTTTATATGTGCATCGTCAGGAGAGATTTTGGCTGGGTCACAGCTGAATTAGAATTTTGAAACTTGGTACTGTTAATCTAGATAAAAGAGAGTTACAATCTTTCGCATATTCTTGGCTTCTCTGCATGTTTCCATCAGCAAGTTGCTGTCATGGAAAGCGAAACATATTACTTGTTGAACATGTGATAAAATGTCCATGTTACAGAGCCTGCCATCAACACAAAGGAGACACTATTCTCAGTTTCCTGTAACTAGGGCATGAAAAAAGAAAATGCCGAGATTTGAAGTTGCAATTCTCATTCTATAGAAAGCATATCTAGTCACTGTCATCAGCTCCCAGTGGTGGCTGTAGAACTGTTTATAACAGATAATATGCCCAAAATTTTGTGCAGACCATTATACAAAAATCTGTGTGCTGAGTTTCTATCACATTTCTAGAAACAGTGCAAAGACTAGTCATGGTGTTGGCTACCACTCAACTAGCATAGCCAGTCAAAAAGATCACTGGTATCCTGATTGCAGGTGCAACAAGCTTGTGAGGTGAGCTTCATTATAGTTTAGCTTGCCCATGTACAAGCAAGCATGTAAGCCTAAGGCACAGAGAGGCCTACATAAAGGTCAGTGGTTGGGGCCTCATGCACCCTGAAAATATGCTTTAAGCACACCATTGTCATCATATACAAAGCAGTAGGGTTTAGGGTTTGGAGTCAAAGACCTTAGGGTTTACCAGCCTAAGGAATAAACCTGTATGGAACTAATCAAATGCATAAAACTCAACATACCTGCTAGCTTCGATCAATGGCAGATGATCATTGTGAGGCATCTCCACCACATTCTTCACCTGTAATGCAACAATGCCAAGGATGACCATTCGGCAAGAAAATTGGCAGTCAACTAAGCATGACTGAGAATGCCTTGTCACCCTTACAGCTAGTGCCTCCTCTCAAAAGTGGACACTTTCTAACAGCCATAAGGTGGGCTGACCCAAGGTTTTCCTCTAAATATCCACATTTCCTTTTGGTGACCGGCTTACCTAGTGAGTCCTACCTAGCTATTGGTAGGTAACATCTAGCATGGCCTAGTGGTGAACTGAACCCACAAACACCTGCAAGGTGGGTGTATGTCCCAAAATCCTGTGCCCTTTGGCTTGATCATCATATGTGGAAATAAAATTTTGCACAGATTGTAACAGTAGCGAGTCTATGTATTAGTAAGCATGTCATACCCTTGATAGCAACTCCTGGCTCTCAGGGGGCTGCATTTTCAGGCTTTGTGGCAATATCACCGTCAAAAGATCATCCCTCTCAGCTCTCAAAGCTCCACGAATAACAGCTGCATTTGTTCCTGACGCTCCTGAAGTATAGATGTGATTTTTCTGAAGCCACAAGCAGCCCAAGTTAGCCACTGTTGCAGGTCTGCAACATGATGCTGGACGGCCATCTTCACAGAGAAACTCTCTAAAGGTAAACCTGATCTTGTATGAAATCATTCTTGATCATCAACATGTCTTTGAGACAAGATACTCTCTTACCGTGATGACCATTGCATAGCTGAGAATTTCAATGAGTTGCTGATGCATGAATCCCATGTTCCTTGTTCCAAAAAACCCAATAGCCCTCGGTCCATTCTGTTGAATGGCCAGAAGTTCCTGGACAAACAAATGAATAGGGCAATGTTATCCAGTGATACAGAACAAGTATTTCAAACCACAAACTATGCACATTCACTGTGCAAGCACCAATCCATAAAACCCTGAACTCCTACCTTGACAAACTCAACAGGCTTTCTGCAGGGTGCAAGATTTTGATGTGTCACCAACCTTAGACACTCTAAAAGACAATGTCAAACAAAACAAAACAAGGAGCCATAGCTGCAGAAGTCCAGGAACCAGGCCAAGAGTTGAGAGAAGCACATTGAATAAAACCCAACCTTCAAAAGAATGGGAAGAAGTAGCACACATTACCTGCAAATAATCCAAATCAGGTAGTGATTTGTATTCAGCCTGAACAGTAGAGGTTGCACCAGTCACTGCTTCAGCCTGGGTAGGGATCTCATCACCGTATGCACAAGCTCTCCATAGATGAGTTTTTTCTTTCTTCTTCACCAAAAAAGCTTGCATCCCTTCATTGCTTTGTTGCGCCCTATGCTCTACTCCCCCCTAAAAATTTATGCCATTTGTGAAGAGGGCCCTGAGAAGAGCGGGTCAGTAATTTGAGATGCGTTGAGCCTCTTGAAACTTGGTAAGTTCCTGTTGCTTTTTTTGCATAATGTTACAAGCTTTTACTGCACAGGAGGAAGCAGAAGGAGATCTCCAGCCTCTCAACAGTATCGCTTCTTTTCTGTGTAGCGAAATTGGCACATAATCTCTCTCAAAGGTCTACAAAGGCGCCAAAACATGAAACTTGGAGAAGCTCCAAATCTGACAAAATCCTTCATACTTTTGTTCTCATCTCATGGAACCTCTTATCTCATAAGCTCCAAATCTTAAACCCCTACTATAACACCTGGACTCCTTCATACCCGGGAACTTCTTCCACTTTTGTGCGGAGATATTTCAGCAGGACTGACTTCTTCATATTCGCTAGTAGACAAAAACGACACAAGCATCTTTCCTGCCCTTTCCCTTAGCTTGAGGAGCATTCCCTCTCGAATCAGTGCTTACAAACAGCAGCACATCAGAGCATTGTGCCCGCATAAATGCCATACAGATATTTCCTTTAAAATTTCCAGGCCCTCAAAACACAGACATGTTCTTCAAACAAGGGAGAACCAAGTGTTCAGGGGGAGAGGGGGAAGGAGGAGATTGACATACCCAGGCCCTAGCATGCAAATCCTTGCACCGGTTTCCCTTCCGAGAACTTCTCCGACCCGACTTATTCACTCCCGTGACAAGGAAACCGGAAAGAGTGGAAGTGGAGGCCGATGAACGACAACAAGGCACGCCGAAATGCGACGACGACACTTGCAGCCACAGCGCGGACTCGAAGCTAGCGGCAGGCAAAAAGGGGGGCCTGCACAGCCCCGGCGAGGGCATGATAGCTCCACAAATCTCCCCACTCTCTCGCCACACACACTTCCTATTATCAAACAGAACAAAATAAATAAAGGAAGTTCACAAAAACGAGACCCCGGGGGAGAAAAAAAAACACTTGGCCCGGAGCAAAAGCAACGCAAGCAACAACAGAAAATACACAAAACGTGAAGAGCAGCACAAAAAGGCCATTCTCTCCTGAGACGGTCATCAGATTGAGCGAGACGACGCCAAAACTCCCGCTAAATATTACTCGTAATCCCGGCATAATCTATCGCTAATTTGGCCACAAACGCTATCTGAACTGCATCATCTATTGCCTCCTCTAAAACTACCGCTAATACTTCCTCTAATTTGGAGTGAGGTATTGAGGTGCCAGGCTGAGTCAGCGCTTCAGCCATTGGCGGAAATGGAGCACCAAGCTATCCTTTTTGTGGACTGCTATGTCCACGTGGCGGTTCACGATATGTGGAGCATCGGTTAAAGTTGTTGGCGTTTTCCCACCACCACTGACTGACTTACTGCCCTGTTCACATTGGTTAGGGTTTTTTCTAGGGTTTCTTTCTTAGGGTTCATCTACTAGCAGGAGGTATAGGTGCAGCAGACCTGCAGAGCCACAGAGGAGAATAGATGTGTGGAGAAGTTGTGCATTTTGTGGTGTGAACTTTTTGTTGTTTCTCTGTAGCTGCTTATCATAAGGTTGTTGTGTGAGCTACTGAGTTTTCAATCGTTGTTAACTGAGGATCTGTGATCTGCATGTTTGTGGCAGTGCTTGAAGATCTACATTCTGCAGTACACACTTTTCTTCTCTGTTTGAGCTTAGTGGCTGATTGTTTCAAGAAAGATTTCGTGAGGTTTCGAATTTCTTTACTTTCCATTTTATTGTAATACTGCACTGCAAGATCCCATGAAACAGTTGATGACTAATCTCTGGTAGTGTAGCAGTGCTCCAAGATGTGGGTTTTGGCAATACTACTATCTGCATCAGAGTTCTTTGGATGCAATCTCAAAGATGTTTGATTTTTTTTTTGCCAGTGATTATGCAATTTAGCAATGTCCAGTTTTTGTTTTCTCCTGCGAGCCAAGAGAAGATGAGAAAGGAAGGTGGGAGAGTTGCCAAAACCACTCCTTGTGATTGAAACTCCCCTGTTACATCAACCTGCAACTTTCAACGGGTGGCTGAAAGCTGTGGCTGGAAGCTGTAATTCTCTAGCTAGGCAGCTGCTTCCAGCTGGACTCGCTTCCTATGTAAACTACCTCTTTCTGATCACTTTGAGATGAGCTCCTAATATGATTCACCTCAAACATCTACAGTCGTGTCACACAAATTCAAAACTACAACAGATTCAGGGTCCAAAAAACGCCTAGTTTCCTAGGATTTCAGGAGAAATCATTTGTACAGAAAACTACTTGAGGACCCACTGTTTGCTTCCAGTCATGTAGACTTCAGCAGTTTTAGCTAAGTTTTTATACTCATAATGGTGGAAAGGGATTTTTGCTAAAACCCTCTGAGAAATTGGTACAGGCTTTTTAAGTTTTGTTGACACCCACTTGAGCATGAGATCTCACCATGTCATCACTTCAGGTAATTTGCAGTCACCTCCCCTCTAGACCACCAGCAGGTGAGGATGCATGCGATTCAGCTGAGTAACAAGTTTGTAGGCCAAGATTAAGCATGATCTGCAGATGTCACAACTACAAAAGGAGTTATACATACCCCTCTCCTTAGAATACAAGCAAATAAGAAACAACACCCGCCTTCCGTCAACTCCATCTCAGTCTCCCAGTTGGCAGCAACCATTGTGACTTTGGCACTACTGGGCAAATGATGATTGCACGTCCGGTGGTTGGACTGGAAAAACAGCCAATAGACAGATTGATCATTCTGCCTGTTCATAGATGCAGGCACCCAGAATTTCACTCAGTTACACATAGTTCAAAGAGATCCCACCTCCAGGCATTGAATATGTTTGTTTGGGGAGACCATACCCACCAACTACCAAGATACTTCCCTCCGGAACTTCTTTGATTTTCCGCAAAGATGAACTCCCACATAGCTCCCCTGCAACGAGCACCACCCTCTGGGGTACCTTTGTGACCAACCGGGTGGGTCGGATAATGATTCCATCCAAGAGAAGACCACTGCTCCAAATTCCAGCATGGAGTTCAGTCATGGAAAATTGCAGCTCCAAGGAACTGTCCTCACATTCTACCTGAAACTCTCCCCCATCAAATTCAAGCCACTTGTGACTTCCTCTCAATAAGGGGAGACCTTGAAGCTTGTTAGTGCAGTTGAGGTATTGTTGAGAGTCTAGATGCTGGCCATCATCCGTGGACAGGCGAAACACAACAGGCTTAGTATGCTCTAAAGTATATGCTGTGGTGGGCATGTGTCTCTCCCTTGACGCTGGCTGGACTCCTGCCAGCTGCAGCCTCCATGACAGTGTGTAACTTCCTGGGGGCAGAGTGCACCTATAGGTACCACTCACTTCCACCAGTACTGCAGCCTTTGAGTAGGCTACCTCTGAAAACCTGCAGTGAGAAAGTTCCAATCTGCCACAGATAAGAGACACAGCATACCTCACTGCAAATTGGCAAGACGTTGAGCTCAACTTCAATCACAAAAAATGGTAAAACAGCCATGATCTCCAATGCAAACAGCATGACCCAAATGGAATGTATTATGCTGCATTATGTAACAGAGAGTTGTGTCACTGGAACTGAATTTTTACTGTTCATGTTTTCTGTCAAGTGGACAGTTTGGCACAGAAAGAAGTTTATAAAACATCCCTCCCACAAGAACTTGTCTGCACTTTGATGTTAACAGACCTGGATCCCATCTTATGGGGGAGCCATTCCCAGTATTTGGTATCATCTCCACGTACAATTGTGAAATTCTTTGCTGAAAGAGTGCAGCAGACTCCCCCAGTTGCACGGTCCAACCAATATCCCTGCCCAAAATTAGTAGTAATTAGTCCATGACAAATATCAGAGCTGCAGGTCAGATTCCACACATCATGATGCAACCTCAACACCATGTTTCACACACAAAAAAAGAGTTCTAATAGTCATGGTCCTGTCAGCAAGGTGAATTCTGCATGAAGGCAAGGACAAAATTTCCTCAGAAACTTATAGGGTATTGTCAATACTACAAAAAGAATCTCTTGTTCTAGTGATACTGTTATGACTAAGCTTCTGAAATGTGCTAATGGTATTGAATGTATCTATCCCAGGTGTGTGAAGATGCACTGTTAAGGAGTTCTGTTTTCCATGTTACAACTAAACTTCAACACATGTTTGAATGATGACGCTGCTCATCACATGTGTTCAGCTCATTTAGGAGGGTCTCAATCCAGAAGAGATATTGGATTGGATAATAGCTTAGGCAAAGCTCTGTTCCAAGGGAAAATGTGGACAACATCCTCTACAGGACAGGGAGGAGAATAAGCCACGTATCAGTAGGGACATAATGCAAGGTTTTGTAGTTGCAAGAGGATAAACAACAAGGCAGTTCTCCTTTCCAAAAACAATCTGCCAAGTAGTCTGCTTGAATTGAAATATGAGAATGATGATGGACATGAAGTGCATACCTCAGTCCCATCTCGAAGAAGAATCTGTCGGCAAAGAAGATGATAAAGGTCCCTCTTTGAACTATATGGAGGCAAAGGCCTGTAATCTGTTGCAAGGGATAGAATTTCACTGTAATTGAATGGAAGCATGTTCTCCCATACCAGATCCCAACCAGATGCTTCCCTAAAGGTGTGATTCACAAGTGCGAGCCTTGCTACATCCCTTGGACTCGTGTACGACAAAATCAGTGCAATACAACCTGCTGGCAGATTTCCTAATCCTCTGGATGCTCCTTCATCATCACAGGGCACGTCTGTATGTCCAGCATCATCCTCATTATCCTCGAGAAAATGGAACACTTTGTTTTCAATACTTAACATGCTCTGCTGATCCTCTACAACCAAATCAGTGTGTTCACCTTCCATTACTATTCCCAAGTTTCCACTCCTGCAAGTGAAATTCTTCTGTGTCGGCAGCATTAGCCCCTACATTCCAAGAAATGTCTCACTGATCAATACGCCTACAAATGAGTAAATGCTGTATCTTTCCTTTAAGTGATGGACCCACTTATTCTCTCAGGAGATTCTTCATTACATCTGCATCTTCCGTCCTTCCTGGCATAACCTGTCTCCTTTGATAGGAGATGATCACTCATGACTGGATGCTGGGATAAATGTGTCTACTGCTTGACTCTTGATTCAGTCTTACAACAGATTTCACAAAAAGTCTGTCCTGCATGACTACATTTCACCTGCACACACAGCCATCATAGGTCTCAGAGATACTGCGGGTCCTAATAGCAAGATAACTCAACCAATACACTCAACCAACCATCAAGTACCTTTTTCTTGCAACTTCAACCACAAGATGCTCAAATGTTCTTTCCCTTACACTAATGATGGGTAAGGTATAAATCACTCGAGACCTAATCACTATGGAGCCCATGAACCCTAATATGTTTGCCAGTTTTCTACCTCCAGCCCTATCTATCTTGAAGGTGCTTGTTGTTTGTAGCACTCAGAGTGGATGCTTAGAAGCACATCCACACTGGATCTGCATATGCATAATCTTGTTGACTCTGCAAGAAGCAGCTGGTGACTGTGCTCAACAGATAAAACCCCAAATTCTCATGTGAGCTCAAGGTCTTAGACTGATGCATGCCAAAATTTTGCTGTTCCTATTGGTACCTTTGTACTGGACTTCCAATTGCTCACCTACGACACAACACCAAGTACAATTGTGCCACTACTAAGAGGTCTGAAATCACTACACAATTACAATGTGCACAGAAGAAAGCTTGAAGAACTTTAGGTCAGCTGGAAACCTCTGCATGGAAGCAGTTGTTGCTGAAGCCAACCAGACAAGCTTGTGGACACACAAGTAGAGAAAATGGACTGTGAAGTGCTAGCACAATAACAGGTCTGGGATGGATGGCAGTCTCACTTGAAAGCTGTGTGTTTTCTGCTTTTGCAAAACAACAAACACACTAGAGTTAGAATTGGCAGATGAAAAAAGAAGAATAAAACATACTGTATCTGTGAATCCCAAGGTTACAGTTTCTTCAATTACTGCTACTGTTTTGGCAAGCTATCACCTGCTATGGCCACACATTGCTTCACATGTCTGTCTAGGGCAATTGGATTGATCATGTACCTTTCATACCTGATAATTGAAGAATATTCTATAATGTTCTTGCTCCTCCTGACTAGTATTTGGGACAAATCTGCACCCAAAGGACGTTCTCGCAATAAGCTTTCACTCCATACCGATCCCTTTTTCTGGTGATGTCGTTGGAATCACACAGGGTTCAAAGTCTCCTGATGCCTTACCTAACGGTGCCTGAACGAACTGCAACATTTTCCCTGAACAGATCAAGGCAGAGCTCTTGCTCCACACTGTCAATTACGAAAACAGAATGTCACCAAAACCCATCTTCTTCACTGCTTCTGCATTCTCTAAAACTTGGAGATTATATACTTAATCCTTCCACAAATCTTGAAAACAGCATATAATAAATTACTTCCCCAAAGTCAAATTCCTAGAATCAATGGGGAAATACTAGAAGCTTCTAGAAATGAGTCACGTAGTGTCCATCATTCAGAAAATCTTAATCTTTCCATTCTCCCTGATATGTCATGGTAAACGAGATGCACAGATGGACATCAAAACAGTATCAGAATTTAGGAAAATTCAGCAACAGAAGAATATGCAGCAAATGGAAGAAAAATCCTCAAAACATTAGGATTAAGGAGCAGAAAAAAGAGAAGCTCTACAGACCAGAGTCCACTTACACAGAAAACACTTTGAAAAACCAGTGTGAAATAGGCCCAAAAACATGTTGTGGGAAAGAGAGAGAGGTGGAGAGAGAGAGAGAGAGAGAGAGAAAGTCACATGATCTGGTCATTTGTAGCAGGTTTGCCAATGCTTGCATGACGTTGCAGGTGAGCTAAGGAGGAAAAACACGGAGCCAGAAATAGCTGTCCCACCTTGCGAGCTTCAAACCCTAGCACAAGCTGTCTGCTGCTGCAGTGCACCATTTTGCCATCTATGACTTTCTCCACAACTAATCTCCCACACCATCTCTGTTCCCAATTGGACCCACACTTGTGATTTCAGTCTTCACTAACCCATCAGGCCCTTTCCCCTCTCACAATCTACTCCAAAATTTCTTCAACTTTACAACCTCATACTTCCCCTGAAGACAACACCCACACCCATCTTGCATACCCACCACACAAAAGCAAATCAAATAAACTCTTCAAAAACCTCACTCTTCTTTCTCTCCCTCTCTCACACTCAAAGATTCTCTCTCTCTCTCTCTCTCTCTCTCTCTCTCGTATCTCTCTTTTTGCAGCCCAGAAGCTCAAAACAATACCCACCCAGTTCTCAACTTCACGACAACTACTCCACTACTTCTTGCACATAAAAAGCAAAGCTGATTTTGTGGATATACATATACCCACAACAGGCAAAAATGAATCCCTCCAACAAACACCAAAACTACAAACTCTTCATCTTCTCACACTATCCATCTCCTAAAACAGCAATATAATTATTACAAACTCAAATTATTTCAACCAAAATTTCTCAAACTCCACAACCTGTGTAAGTTACTAGTTACTACCTTGAAAAGAAATAAAAGCAAAGCTCATCTGGTTGGTTAACCTTGCTGTCCATTGCAAAAGCCAAAAGCCACTCCATTAACACAACTCTTCAGAAAAGACAAATCTTCAAAACCAAAAAGCTTACATTAGGAAGAAAAAAAATTTAAGACTGAATTTCTCCACGAATTTCTACATGAGTTTTGGGTTGGTAAACTTTGCTACCCATTTACAACAAGCAACAGGTCCCTCATTTACAACTCTTCAGAGGAAAAACAAAGAATCTTCAAAACAAAAAGGCTCATATATCATTTTTAAAGCAAAGCCTGAATGTTTCCAGTACCTATTCTTTCTCCATGATTTGAATGGCGGAAAGTTGAACACACCTCCCCCCCGACCCCCCCCAATTTGCGGGTGCAAAAGTTACCTCTACTCAAACTACACCATCTCTCAACTACAGGAAAACAAAAAGCAAGAACCCCACAGAAAGTGAATACCCAAAACCTAGTGAAGACGACGACAACAACAACAACAATGCAAGCAAAAGATTAAAAGACTAAATGAGTGAATCGCCATCGCCAAACTTAATTCTTACTCATCCCAAATTCTCAAGAAATCATTTTTATCAACAAAATTCTAGATCTAAAACCAATCAGGAGTCTTACACATGTATTGAGAAGATATTAATAAGTTTTAAGTTTTTAAGAAATTCTACCCTTATTCTAGAGACTTTCTATCACTTAAGTAAATTTCCTTTTTTTGCCTTTTGCGTTTTCTTTACGTAATTTGATTTCTGTGCTAAAGTGATTTGGAGATAGAAAGTGCCTTTTTTTCATGATTGGTAGGTTGGTAACGAGGGGTTTTTTTTTTTCTTTTTTTTGGTCAATTTTGTGATCTAGCCAGAGTGGCAACTATCCACAAGAGGAAAGAGCCAAACTTGATTACACGTCAGAGAGGACACAGTAGACATATTCTAGAATCTTCCTTATCTTTTGGCAACCTCCAATGCAATGTCTAAATATGGCGACTTCCATGTTTTTCTCCTCAAATGTGGCGAACTAAAATTCATCTCAAAAGAAAACTGACGCATAAATGCCAAATTTAGCAAAATCAATTTTTGGCTGTTCGTTTAACTACATTTGTTTACCTACCTAGGCCTAGGTAGGTAGGTAAGTAATTTTATTGCATAAAAGTAAGTACGAGGTAGGGAGGTAACTTTATTTCTGCCTGCCTACGGTGCTAAGCTTAGCAGAGAAAAAGTAAATCTATGTAACTGGGGTTTTCTTAGGGGTGGGGACAGACGTGTCGTAATTGGAGGACTCCAAATTTGGTCGGAGAAATGTGCGCACTTATCCACTAAATGGAATGTTGCCACATGGTGCGCCAAATTTGGGCCCGTTTGCTATTTCCCGGCAATAATGCACGACGGGGACAATATTCCGACGTCTGGGAAACCCACGTGCCGTCCCACGTGCCGGGGCCCGTAGCTGTTTGCTTTCCACTTGGTGAGACGCCGACACTTGGTGACTGAATTTCGGGACCTCGATTTTGTTCTTATCCAAAGCTGACCAGGCCGTCCTTTGCTGGAGGGACCCGCGCACGGGGAACGTTAAATGACCTTTTTAACTCACCCTACTTTTAACTCCCTCCGGTAACTTGGTGGCTACGCTTTTATCTCCTCAATTTTTTACTAATCTGTTGGCTGCCTAATTGTAGGGGGGCCTGGTCTGGTTTTTTACTGTGGGAAAAGGTTGGGGGCAGGGTTTTCGTTTTTTTCAAATTTGTGGGATCGAAAATCTGGCGAACTCTTCCAAAAATTTAACAAAATTAGTCGAATGCACACCACAGAAAAAAAAAAATCCAAAATTTCCCGATACTTTTGCCAAAAAAGCTAGAAATTTCATCAGAAAAAAATCACTAGATGGGGTTTGAGGGCAGTGTTTTCCTTTCAATTTTGTGCTGTTGCAGAAGTGGGGATTTATCTGTAAAAATATTTAGCCAAATTCCGGCTATAAACAAGCTATAAATGTTTTTTTTAATCAACTTCCTTTTATAATGTTGGCTACTTACCAGAACCTCCTGTAGAAATCTGGACATTTTAAACCTTAGACCCCACTTATTTTCAAAATGTGCCAATCAGCAAAACTTTGCCAGAAAAATAAATAAATAAATAAATGGGGCAATTTATTTTTGGGGGAGGGGTGCAAATGGAAAGAGTCGTTTGGAGGGGAGAAAGAAATATGGGGGGGTTTGTTCATCTCACAAAAGTGGCAAATGCTGAAAAACACACATTTTATACTGTAACACTTTTTCCAATTTTTTTAGTGAAAAATTTGCAAAACAGCAAAAAATATATACACCACAAAAAAATTGCTTTTTACCATGTCTTCATGTCTTCATGTAGTTATTGTTGTTGATTGTGGAATACATTCATTTAGGCCTATCCATCATTCTTCCCCATTGTTGTACAAGCTAGCCTAAAACAGCTGTTATGCTAATAGGACACATCATGAGGTTGCATTTTGATTGAGGATTCTTGGGACTCAGGGATAGCATGTTCAATCTAGATTCTACACTTTGTTCCTTTCTAATATGCACTATGGATGTGGTAATTATCCTCAAACCTCTTGCACACGTCACTTGAAACTTGCATGGTGTTTTTTTTTTTCATATTTGTGATGTAGCTGAACTGGCGATTTTCCATAATATAGTTTAGCCAAATTTGGCTATAAACATATAAATGAAAGCAAAATAATTAAGATTCTTTTACATTTTTTAGTGCATGCTAGAATCTGGTAGAAGAATCTGCCAATATTTTCAAAAAAACTGTAGAAATGTGACAACTAGAAGCCCAAAAAATACACATTTTTAGCCATTTTGAATTTTCTTTCAGCAAAATCACTAAATTTAACCCCAAAAGAGGCTACAAGTTGAAAGGCAGTTAACATGTAGGAAAAACAAAAAATCCCTTTGATGCTAACCAAAGTTGGTGTAACTATAGAAGTGTAACTATGGTCAACCCCCTTCTCAATACAATGTAAAATATTTGGTTGTGGGGGGCGGGAATGGTAATCAAAAATACTCTATAAATCATAAACTGTGTGGCACGATGTTTTGTCATGTTTTGTACTACTCTGTTGAATAAAATTGTTGCAATTAGTTGTTTGCAAAATTTTAAAAGTCTCATGGTTGTTAGAATTGAGGGCTTATACACCTACAAAAAAAATCAAATGAAAGATAAATAAGGAATCAGTTTTGTCACTTTAAGTTTTCAAGATATGTATCATCATCTAATAAAGGACATAGTCAGAGTAGGGCCACATCACGCGTGAACATGGTCATGAAATTTGCCCCAAAGTGACAACCCAGAGAGTACGAGCATGCAATATTTGTTTGGTGAGTTTTAGGTTCTCCGGTTCTATGTATGGAACTGGATTCAAGTGTTTTGAGTTCAAGTTGGTAAGAAGTTCAGAAACATTGAAACCTGTTCGATTTTATCTCTAGTCGCTATGTGATTGGTACTGTACAGATCAATGCTTAATGAAGGTGGAGATATAAGGAGGTGGAGATATAAGGACTGGCAGTATCCCTTTCTAATAAAGTTATCCGCAAAGCCATTAAAACTCAAGAGTAGAACCGTGGGTTTCATAGAAACTGAGGATGGCAATCAATACGCAGATGGGACTCTGACAAAGGAAAATAATTTTTTAATTCAAATTTTCTCAACTGATTTGAGGTTCATCTTGTCTCTTCTGGTCTGTGTGGGTGTATGTGTGTACGTAATGCCTTACTTATGTTATGGCATATCTATGGAAAACTTTAAGGGAGAACACAAAGCTTACTTAAAGGATTAAGTAAGGATTTTTTTT
>Ga0209208_10002408_pt1 | contig 26736 bp, 17 predicted proteins | sample S1TSphfallax_3_FD_187694 | JGI IMG/M metagenome (GOLD analysis project Ga0209208, IMG submission 187694) | Host-associated microbial communities from peat moss isolated from Minnesota, USA - S1T2_Fd - Sphagnum fallax MG (SPAdes) (version 2) | ecosystem: Host-associated > Plants > Peat moss >...
AAAAAACCATCAATTTTTTACCATCAGAAATTTGGGGGAAAAAAAACATTTTCTGCTATAGGGCATTGCACCTTGGGACAAATGCCAAAAATAACTCTATGCCATCGATTTAGAAGTAAGAAACCTATTATGCCTACTTATTAGTAAAATGGGCCTTTGGAAATTGCAAAGTGTCTCTTTTATATATATATATATATTGAAACTCAATAATTCAATACCTTTATAGACAATTTTTTTTCCCCTCATTATGTAATGTTGAAGTCCCAATCATTCTGAATAATATTTAATTAATTTTGAAAATATGAAAAAAAACATTTAAATATTATTTTATAAAATAGGCAATTGTAACAAATTTTGACAAAATTTCCAATTTCTTTTTCATTTTCAATAGATTAATGTGAAAAAAATTATTATAATTTTCAACATTTCAGTATTATTTACAAAGGGTAACAAACCCTATTTACAAAATTTTATAAACTATTATAAACGTGAAGCATTTCCACTTGTAAATTGTGTCTTTTGATATCAAAGGACAAGGATTGGTGCCAAGCACCTTTAGATATACAAGCTCGAGTATAACAAATTTATTGCTAAAACACAAATCCTTATGACCTACAATATTCAATATAGAATGATTTGAACATAGTATTTCCTGAAAAATCCACTATGAAAGTTCTGAAGTTTTAACTAACTAATCAAGAGTCTAAGGATTATATGGTTTGGGAACTATAATTAAAATGGATACTTTAAGAAAATTGCCCATGACATGCAAAATGTTGAACGTGATTTTTAGACAAATATGAATATCTAAACTATTTAATAAAAGAAATTACAATATAAAATTTTAAAATTCATACAAATAGGTAAAATTGTTGAAGTATATCAAATGTGAATGCATAATATTTTTCATACCAAATTTAAGAATATATTTTCCTGACTTAATGTATAATCATGTCCACTTTCCAAAAAAAATTAAAAATCAAAAGATGAAGCATCTTTAAATATAAAAATATCGAATATAACATATCCATTATTAAAACATAATTGTTTATGATATACATTTTTCACTTTAGAATGATTTCAATACAATATTTCTATCAAGGTTCTCTAAACCTAACTATAGGGTTCAAAAACTATAAAATAATAAGATTATCCTAGGAAAGGAATATTTTCTTGTTTTACATGATGTTACGACTTAATGTAAGTTTTGGTAAAGAAAAATTGATATTTAAAATGAAAATATTTCTTGTTTTCATATGGAGATTGGTTTTCAGTTATAATAAATAGGTGTGAATTATTCAATACCTTCTATAAGTGCATAATTTTTGAAACTGTAAAATAAATATATTTTCCTTTGTTCTACAAACATGTCCATAATGTTATAATCCAGTCAATATAATGTGCATCAAGTATGCATTTAACTATGATTTAATATTTCACGTATTATTGTGAACATAGATCAATTTTTGTTTGAAAATTGATAAGTTTCAAATATATGTTTGAAATTTAGCACAAATTTTTTAATTAATTTTTAAAAAATAAATAATTGTATAAAAAATATTCATCGAAGGATGCAACAAAGTTTTTTAATTTTTCTAAAACTAAATTAACTAACTAAATATTTTTAAGGATTCTTCTCAGAAATTTGGTAATGACTTCATTATTGTCCATGTTTATACATATATATAATATTCAATGTGTTTGATAGTCATTTGCATCATTTATCAATTCTATTGAAAATTAGTGCATATATACTTTCAAATTGCAAACCTAAGTACCCACATGACGCAAGTTCATGTGAAAGAAATTGAAACAACTTTCCACAAAACAAAAAATAAATCTTATAGAAATAATACCATTTCTATAAGATCACATCAAGTACTCAGGAACAACATAACCTACAGTTCCCTGCACCTAGAAACTATTTTTGGGTTGGCTTCCCTTAGGGTTTGCAATGGTCAATCCAAAATCAGAAACTTGTCACCAATGGACAACACATAATATGTAATTTTCAGTCAATGCATATGCCCAAGGAAACCACCATACACATGCTCATGGTATATGTTTTACAATATTAAAAAGCTCAGAAATGGAAACAAAACAAGATATGGAATTTTTTATAACACATATGAGAAGAACAAAAGTGAAGAAATTGTGAAGCCTAAAGCATTTGTTGGAATAAGGAATTCACAACAACAACAGATATACAATGCATAAATCAATGTAATATACCACGGAGCTGATGCAGCTTTGCTTGTATGGCAGTGCCCCATATGCTATGATAATTGATTTCATTTTTAAACTTGCACATATCAACATGAACAATAAGCACAGAGGAAGGAAACCCACCTGAAATTTACTTTAACCTAACTTTAACATTTCACAAACGAACTGCTTGTCCAAATCCCAAGACATTAACATGTTCATCAACACCCTATTGTTTAACTAACTTTTGTGAGAATCTTGCTCTAAGTACATTGTTTGGCTCATCACAATTAACTTCAGGAAAATGACACAACAAATCCAAAGGACAATGTTGAATGTACCCACCAGGATTACATGCACCAACGATACTATAGAATCACTTTGGAGTTGAGCGGTTTGAAATTTACCCCCAACACTCGTGTGTAAAGGGTGCAGTGAAATGAAGATTAAAAGAATCCATTGACCATACACTCTTGTCTCTTGTTGTTCATCATATGTTGAACCACACCACGTTCATGCATACATTCTTTTTCTTGCTCTGTAAAAGTTTTTTTTTCAACATGAAGGTTAGCACCCTCATCTTGTTTTTCATGTCACCATGCACTCATCTCCACAAATATGGAGAATCTCTCCATAATTATAATTAAAGTCCACTTGAATATAAGTGAGAGACAATATGATGATAAGGGTATAGGTATCTCAAATATGATTTGAAACAAACAACAACCAATCAGCAAAAATGAAATAAAGCAAACCTAACCCTACAAAGATTTAAAACAAATAAAAAACATAACCAATAATTAATGGGCAGTTTGAACAACAGCATGTATGGTATTAACCACAAAATATAACATTCCCTTTTACTTGAATAGCTTCTAGCAAGGGGTGAAAGTCAATTTTAAACACATGGCATTGCACATATCCATTTAAACATGTTTTTATTACATTTAGCAAAAGTTAACATCTGCTCAAAATAAATCACAATAGTGGTTAATATCCATTTAAAAGCATTAGAAATCCTATAGATTATCTTGGTTGATGGTCTTTTGTTCATTGATCCCCTTTCTATCTCCACAACCCATCTTCTATTTGAACTACATATTATAAACTATAATATATTGTACGTTAATATTTATTCTTGTATATATCATATATGTAATTTCCCCATAACTATCCTACAAATTGTTTTTTTGATATATTAACAACCAGGAGTGCAATATATCAAAATCTTTAAATGTTGAAAAACGGGTATTAGATATACCTTAATAGCATTTCACAAATTGGAAATCAGGATTGGTTTCCTGCTTAATCATGCTTCAATGGAACCATGGCGTTCAATTGGATTGAAAACATCCTCTCCAAAGGGCAGTTAACCACTAAACAATTCATTTTTTGGTGTCACAAGGGTAGTTTTTATGTGGGGTACCTTTAAGTTTGGTATAATATGTGTTAAGGTTTGGTTGAAAATTTTAAAAGGGACAATGTTAATTAAATTATAACACTTGAAAAATCAATTTGAAAATTTGAAAATAAAATGCCATCATTTCATTACAAGGTGAACTTTTCAAGTGATGTAAGATCTTTTGTCATAGTCCATTAAAAATGTTATGGACTTTAATTCCATAGTGAACATGTTTTAATTGTTGATTTTTTTCCTTGTATGATTGTGAGGTTATTGTAATGTTAAAATAAAGGTTTCCAATCAAATTTAATATTTTAGTTTATAAAGATTATGCAAGATTACCAATAGTTTAAAAAGCCCATAATTTATGGAAATGGAAAAGTTGATAAATGTTGTTTTGAAAAAGAGCCCACATACAATAGAAATTGGTTTTAAACTTAAAGTGGATCATCATGAGGAATTATATAAAAGTTGAAAGCACATGTCATGGACATGACAACTTAAAGACAATAATCTATGTACCACAATTTAATACAAGATGATGAACACCCCACTTAAGTTGTTTTTACTATGAACAACTTTGAAACACCTAATGTTACTTTGGCATTTCTATCATTGTTCACAACAACCTCCACAATCTGCTTCTTTAATCCTAGTTAAAAATTTGTCCAAAACAAAGTCAGCATTAGATGGACTCTCCATGTGTGCATATTTGCCTTCTAATAAACAATAACTACATAGGCAAAGAGCATCCAAGAGACTTCTTCACCCCCACCTTATCTAGTGAGGGGTTAGCCAACATAAATAAGCAAAAGGATAAGCTACCAAAATTTGCCTTGCCACATTTACATGGATTTATCATTCCAAAAATAAAAATACAACAACAATACATTTGTTTAAACATTTTCATACACTTTATTTTGCTTGGCTAACTTTTTACATCAATCAAGGCAAAATTTTCAATGGGTGAGAATTTAAACAAACAAAATTATGAAAAGAACATAAACAAATCAAACAAAAACAAAAATTGTCAACAATGTTTTCACTTACTAACAATTACAAATCTTGGACAACTAACCATCTCACCAATTGCATTAAATTATGGCACATATATAAGTAAAAGTAAAACTACAAACATTGGTAATGCAAATTTGGGTGTTTTCTTTTACATATTTCAACATTCTAATTAGTCTAACCTAAACTTTATGAAATTGAGCATGGGCAACCATAATATAGATAAGGTTAAACATATGATGTCAACACACTTCAAACCCCCTAAATAAACCCATGGATAAAAGTAGTTTAAAATCCATCCTTAGCTAAATTGGACTTCAAAACTCCATTATGTGTAGATATGTTAGACAAAAGACACATTTGCTATGAACAATTACCAATTTTGTAACTACATGACCACGATGAAAAAAACACAATGGGTCCAAGTACGGTCGAGGTACCCCATTTGAAACAAAAGGACTCACTCCTATGACCCCCAAATTCACCTTTTTCTTCATAAAACCTATGACATGTTTTAGATTTCCCTCTTTTTTTCATGTCAAATGAGATAATTTTGCTCCAAATTTTATATGTGCATCTAAAGTATCTATTTTTTTCACTTATGAATGTAAGAACAATAAAATTTATCCAATGTGGGCCATGTTTTATCAATGGCCCAAATTACTAAAATTTTCAAGTTTTCCCATTCAAGTTAGGACTTGCCTTCTAGTGTAGCTCTCCCATTCAAGTTCTTAAATTTACAAGTACAAAATCAATTGATTGTTGAGTTTTGAGCAAACCTACTTGGCACAAAGAATGTCAAAAAACATTTCCTCCTCCTTGCATGTTGAAACCATTGTTGTTATTGTTGCAAGCTTTAGTTTTCAATAATAGAGTTATCCTTTCAGATGCAAAAGATATTTTTTTAATATGACTACAACAACATAGGAGCAACAACAACTTCCATCCATTGTTTCTACTGCTACACATGTTGTTGTGGGTCTAAAAGTTGTAATTTATGAAGTTATTGCATTATTGCTTTTTTAAACTCTTGCTTCCTTTCATTTCCTCCCTTCCCCAACAACATTGTTACTACCCCACCTCCTTTTTCTCTGGTTGTTATTGGCACTAGATTCTATTACCAAATCTAGACCACACCAACTAACATACCCCATGATTCAAACCCTTAATAGATACCAAGTAAGAGATAGACATCAATGCCAAAGTTTTTTTTAACACTTTGCCATTTTGTGGAAGTTGTAATCGATCAATATGTTGGAACCTTCATTCAAAAGATTTTTTTTCTTCTTGAATTTATCATCAAAAGATTGGTCTTGCAAGTTGCATGTCCTACTACTAATTACCTTAAGAGAATGAAATCCTCAAAAGAACGTACCTTTGATATGGCACCATCCACTATGAAAAATCGCGTTTGTAAAAACCACACTACCTTGCAATTAAAACTCAAAAAACAACTTGTACACAGCTATTATGTAACTATCCCTTCAATATTACAACTACTATGCAATTATCCCCTTAGAAATATGATGTATTAATAAATAAATTGGCACATTAAAAAATCAATTAGTTGTATTATAATTACAAGTGAGTTGAAAATGGGTCTTTTGTACAATAATTTATACACATCATACATACATGCAGTGAACCATGTTTGACTTTTTCAAGAATTGCATTATAGTTGCATGTGACAATTAATTTAGAACTATTATAAATGTGTCACTAAAACAATAACTATGTTGCAATAACGTACAATGTACATACATGCAATCATACCACGTGTCCACATCTCCACCACCCATTATGGGATACATTTGCAACTAATTTTCAATTATGATTCCCATTGATATAATTAATATGGCCATTAATGTGCCACTACTAAAGTATTATTATTCAACTATGTTATGACTATAATACAATTACTTATAATTTAATAAGGATACATATTCATCAATTATTTATATCATATGCGTTTCATTTTTAAGTGATTAAAAATATTATGGGAATGCTATTTCAAGTTCTAGAAATCATTTTTTAAGTGCAAATGAAAATGAGTAATGAAAAAATAACAAGAAGAGAAATAAGTTTTCCAACTTACAAAACACGTTTTTTTCTTTGGACCCCTCCTACTTTCAAACATGATAACTTTCTTATTTCTTATTCATTTAAAACGATTTAAAGTGTTATAGGAGCACCACCTAAAGTTTTACAAATCATCTTTAAACTTTAATAACAATAAAACAACATACAAGAAATTTTGTGGGTGTTTAGGAACTGGCCTTTGTAGCATTTGGTGGTTTGTTTTTTTGAGTTTTTGACCCCCTCTAGTTTGAAGGGCCATAACTTTCTCAATTATATTTTGTTTTGGACAATTTTTAGTGCATTAAATGCGCCAATAGGAGGGGTTCAATTTTTTTCTAAACACCAAAAATAATGGAGCCCTCCCTTTGGATATGGCCTGCCTTGAACACTTAAGTGTTATAGTTGCAATTCAATTGCAACTAATGAACAACTAAAATATTTAACCCATATGTTTTGTTTTCAAATCCCATGTTACAAACTATATAAAGAAGGCTTGTTCTTTTATGTTCTCACATTAAAATACATGTGCCATTTCAGGATGAGTTGAAAAAAACTTAACTTAAAGGCAAAACATAAAATAAAAAACAAAATTTCATAGATATTATTTAATGCATTTAATCTTACCTATTTACCTACCTAAGTAAGTCCTACTTATAGGTAGGTAAGTAAGTAGGTCCTAGGTAAATATGTAGGTATGTATAAAACCTACCAACCTACCCACCTATGGTTATGTATGACCTACCTAGCTATTATTATTTCTTTATTATTTTTCCAAAATATAATTAATTTACAATATGACAATTTTCAATTGTGCCACATGTCACAATCTCTTTGAACTATCATTAACAATCATAATGGATGATGGAGATTAATATTTTGATTTTCTATGTCCAAAGATTTTCATAATGCCACATGTCAAATTTTAATAGATGAATGACAATTTTAATGATGTCAACATGACATCATGGGTGCAGTTATAATGGAATTGAATACTAATTGAATATGAGTTGTTTTGACTGAGTTGCAATTGAATTACCATGAGTTGCACCATCTATACAGTGAGTTGCAATTTTGTAATTTATGCAACTTGTCCATTAGCATTCATGACGTATAAGTACAATGAGTTACAAATGTCCTCAAGGCCAATTGCAAAACACCCCTTTATCTCGTAATTATCATTTGAAAGAATCAAAAGCCATGAAGAAAAGGAAGAAAAAGCTAAAAGTTAGTCACAATAAACAAACCAAACTACCTTGGCATGGAATTACAATGGATGTCCAACACCAAACACCATCATCATTCCTGGAAACATGGTTGTAACTTTTCCAACTACAATAACACTTAAAAGATAACACAACAATGAACATGGTCATAACTTAGCATGAAAGTTGTTCACAAAATGTTTTAGACTAAAAATTCTTAAAGTTTTTTAACAACATGAATAGCCATGTCAACCTTTGCATGCAATTCACACCTATAATTCAAAAGAAATAATCCAAAAATCTCAAATTTTCATTATAATGTGACAATTTCATGACAATTTTAGTCAAGCTTCACATGTGGTTGGACATCTTGGTTGGCTACTTCTAAGGTTTGACATCCAATGTAACATTGCAAAACACAACACAAGCTTGTAAAACAACACATTGCATGCTATAATGACAATTGACATAGTTGCATGTCAGTTCTTTGCCTCTCACAAAAGCTAGGTAGTTCCTTAAAATAATCTAGTCTACAAACCCAGTTTTAACACTCTTTTGGATTGCTTCAATAGTTCAAAAATTTACAAATAACCACATACCTTCAATTCATCAAAGGGTCCCTATCTTCTTCCCACCACAAATCCCATAAATGTCACCATTGACATTACATATTCTTAAGTAGCTTACATGACGCACCCCTAAGCTACTTGATAGAGTCAATTACAAGTCCAAGGTGAAAACAACAAAAGGATAAGGAGTTGGGGTATGCTCCATGGCTCACAACCATTATTAAAAATCCTATCATTTGCAACAAGTCACTATGCAACTAACATGCAACTGGTTATCGTTTGCAACTATTTTGGTCATGTTTGCAACGATAAATTTGGTATTGTATAATTTTTCAACCATATGGTTGTGTGTGCAACTAACATGCAACTAAATGTGTGCAACATGGACACGTGTCATAAAAATGATGGCCTAAACTTATACATACTTAAATTATTATATTTAATACATCTACATAGGCTATGTATAATAATATTATGTGCCTCTAGTACTAGGGTTAACCCCATGCTAACTTAAACTAACCAAAGTTAAATTAACCATGGTTAAATTGATTTGGCTAAAATATTTATGGTTAAATTAAATTAGGCTACACTAACCATAGTTAAACTAAGTTAAGCTAAAACTAACCATGGTTAACTCTATTAGGCTAAACTAATTATGGCAAAATTAAACTATGTTTATTTAATTATGGCTAAATTAGATCAGGAAATATTAATTATGGCTAAAGTAAATTAGGCTAAATTATTTATGGCTAAAGTAAATTTAAATATATTAATTATGGATAAATTAAATTAAGCTAAATTATTTATGGCTAAAATAGATTAGAATATATTAATTATGGCTTAAAAAATTAGGCTAAAATAAATATGGTTAAATTAAGTTATACCAAACTAATTATGGCTAAATTAAGTTAGGTTAAAATATTTATGGCTAAACTAAATTAAGCTAAAACTAACAATGGCTAAATTAATTATGGGTAAACCAAATTAAATTAAGCTAAACTAAACCATGGTTTAAATATATATTGCAAGTTTTAAGTTTTGTTTGTCAAATATATTTAAATATTTGTTTTGGCAAGCAAAAAAAATTTATTTTATTTTATCGGAATCTTTTTCAGAAAATGTAAATATGATTAAAAAACCATTATTGATAATCAATTAATATGATAATATTATAATTTATTATAATTATAATGACAATCAATTTTATATATCTATATATATATATAATATCAATATGTATTTTTAATTTCTAGTTTAGTTATATAATAATTTTTAAATCATGTTTTCATTAAGTAATCATAATTATTAAAAATATTATACAATCATCTTTGAAGTGCAAAAGAAAAGGAGTAATGAAAAATTAACAAGAAGAAAAATAAGAAAACTAAGTTTTCCAAATTGTAAAACTTTTTCTTTTCTTTTCTTTGGACCCCTCCTACTTTAAAACCTCATAAGTTTCCTATTTCTTATTCATTTTAAACAATTTAAAATGTTATAGGAGCGCCATCTGAAGTTCTACAAATCATGTTTAAACTTTAATAGCATAAAAATAACATAAAAGGAGCATTGTGGGTGTTTAAGAATCGACCTTTGTAGTGTTCATTGGATTTTTTTTTTGAGTTTTTGACCCCTTTTACTTTAGGGGGCCATAACTTTCTCCTTTCTTATTTGTTTTCAACAACTTTTAGTGTGTTAGATGCGCCAAGAGGAGGACTTCAAGTTTTTTTTGGACATAAGAAGCAACAAAGCCCTCCCCTGGCTGCTATACTCTAATACATTAGTTGCATCTAATGTGCAACTAAGTTGGTTCATGAAGTTTGCAATGGAATTTTTTATCCCATATCCTTTGGCGTCCAATTCTATTCGGCTCAGTATATAATTAGGAGATTATCCTAAATCTACCTAATTTCAACCTATTTACATACTTAAATAAACTCACTTACTTAATAAGGTTAAATAACTACCTACCTACCTAGGCAATACGTGTCAATATCTTATTAACCATAAATTGGATGACTTAAATTTCGTTAATTAATATTTTAAATTTAAAAAAAAGGTGGGCCTTAATTACCACGTGTCATCATATAATTGGTGTTTAAAAAGGACACGTGTCAAATGGTCAATGAACGTCCCATGGTGTGCCATGTGTCATCATTTTAATGGCAGAAATTTTAATGATTGAGATTAATCCAATGAATTTTTAATTTTGAAAACACAAAAATAATTGAATAGTGACATGTGTCCACAAACTAATTGTCCAATTTTTAAACACATGTCATATTTTTATTAATTACATTGTAGTTGCAAGGAGAGTTGCACATAAGGTGAAACTACAATTTGGATTAATATGTATGGATGAGCATGTATAATAGCAATGTATATACATGTTGCTTACATAGTGTCACATGCAACTGAATGTCATGTGCAACTTGTTGTATGCAACTACACAAATTTGCAGTTGCATGTGTCGCATGCAACTGAAATTTAGTTGCAAAATACAAAAAATTTAGTAATGAACATTTGCAAGTAAGGAGTCCCAAAATTCTTGAAATTGAAACTCTCGCCATTTTGGAAGATTATAACTTCTTGTGAAGACTTTTGATTGAGGTGAAGTCTATAGCAAAGTTGTAGCCCTATTCAAGAATTTTCCAACGATATGTGGCACGCCACCTATACACGTAATTCAAGGTGATTACTCACTTTTAATGGTTGAAAGTTAAATTGACACTTTGACTCCTGTCCTTTCTTTCGGCCATAACTTGTGTTGTAAATACTGAAATGGATCATGCAAGCCCATTTTAGATATCAATGTCTCAAGAGCTTTTCAATGGTATAAATAACTCTCCAATCCAATGAGTTTTGACCCTTCAAATCGCTCTTTGAAAATTCAGGAATCCATAGGGACGCCAACTCCCAAAGTGGAAGTTTACTTAAGAATGCGTGGGCTCATTTTTTCATTCTCTCGCATTCTTGGGAATGTGAGTGTGATTCCCGGGTTGCATTCTTGGCCCGCACCTTTCCATGCCATTGCCTTGGTTGTGAACCCCAAGGCTAGGGTTGTGACATTCATCACCAACAATAGTAACATTATCATCACAATTAACTTAGTCTCATCACCTCACCTACATAAAAGACATTCAGTTTGACCATCTCATGCAGATTATTACCCATCACTTTTTGCTATAATTTCACTAAGTCTTAACATAGTCACCACAACAAACAAATCATTCACTAGCAATAGATGATTGCATTTTCACAATTTACACTTTCGAAAAATATGGCTCTTACATTTCAACTTAACAATTTTTTATTTTCTTTCCCTTATAACTTCTTTTTTTATTCTTAGTCGTTTTTTCTATGGTGCACAACATTCTATACCATTTTTTTATCATTCATGCACAATTAAACAACTTGGCACCACCAAAGATAAGAGATTATGTAGCGCTTTTAAAGAAGTTGAAACATGATTTCGTCATTTGTACTCCCACTACCTTGGGATAAAAAAAACCAAAAAAAAGAATAGACATACTTCCTAATCAAAAAACAACTTCAATTTTTAAATGTCTGCAATTATAAAGAATACAACAAGCCTTTGTCATTCAATTCATTGATTGAAGTAAACCACTTTGTTGACACATACGCTACAAAAAAAAATCAATTCTTCAAAGATCATGGGAAAATGCCAACCCCAAGTTTTTCCATCTTTTCTTGTTCTCATTTCATTTTTCATACTATAGTATTTTCTTCCTTTTTACATTATCTTGCATTTTCACATATCAATCAGTCTTATTACGATAGGACATGTGAAACTACTTCTAAACACTTTCAATATCTCCTATACTGATATTGAAAATCTACATAGATGATACATGGTTACAAGAATGTTGTGGAATGTCATCCCATGCAATTTGGCTCCATATCAAATGGTGCAATTTCTAGTGGAATTTGATGTCAAAGATGTATCAATATGGTCTGATCTAATTTTTGGCCAAGCCAAACAACTACTTCAAAACATGGAAAATACTACTAACTACACAACAAATAACAACAATTTCACAAACACTAATGCAACAATGCAAATTTTGACCTTCAAAATGAAAAACTTGATGGACGCAACAAGTTCCAAAGCAAAAAAAATCGTCACTAGTATATCAATGTCACCATGTGTATCCCGTTATGTGCATTGTGAACAATAAGATCTATGTTGGACAAAACATAGATCCATTCCATAGATTTTGTCAACATCATAACAATAATCCGTATTAGATGTGAAAACTTTCTAACCTTTTGAAATGTAATTCAAACTTGATATAGTTTTTGCTAGTTTTCATACGTACCCCTATGATAGATATGAACATAAATTCATATGTGAATTATGTAGCACATGAACTAATGACTATAACACATTCAATGACAATTTGACATCAAACCCCAAATACTAATATCTTTATTCTAGAATTTTTTTGTGACTTGACACTTTTTCATAATATACATAAACTCATTTCCTTAGTTTTTGGGCTATGCTTTCAATATTTGCATCACAATTTCAACAAAGAAGTTTTCTATGATTTAAAAAAAATCGCCAAAAAATGAAAAAAAATTGCAAAACAATATTATGTTTCTAATATTACATAACCAAAATATCAAATGGTTTTTTTTTTAAATTCTTTCTTTAAATGGCCTAATCTATGCCATAACAATGTGGTGCACATTAAAAGGTCATAAATCATCACCAAGAAATAACCAATAGGTACAATTAATTGTGTAGTCAATGAAAATTGGTTTTCAAAATTAGACTTTTATTAATTAATGGGAACCATATTACAACTTTTTTTGTTAGGTATGAATGAACATATTTACATATATGGTTTTTTACAATAAAAAATTAAAATAAATTTCCATGGATAAAAAAACAATTTTGTTCATTTTCCTTTATTAAAAAGAAAATTGTTTGTTGTATATCATCCCATTTAAATTCTTTTTTTGCATATTAGAAGTAATTCTGATATTTATGTTAGAATCAAAGTTCATATATTTTCATGTAATCATGATGTAATCTTCTATGTTGTGACTTCAAAAAATTTAAAAGAAAATAGCAAAAATAAAATAAAATACCACTTCTTAGATCACACCTAAGCTTCTAGTTTTTTGTAAATAAGTGAAACTAGTCAGGCAAAAGTTCAATATTTTTTTTTCCCCCCCTTAGAGATAGCCATTCACAGCCTCTGGAATTTCCAGCAAAATGTCCACAATCCATTTATGAGGCCCTTTCTACAAGTTGCCAACAAACCCTTTATGTGGTCCTCCTCTAGCACTATAGGTTTTCCTTCAACAACAATCTCTGGAATTAGCCTGAGTCTTCCAATGCGCCTCTCTGTTATGCTCTTTTTGTTAAGCCCACTTAAGGTAATACCTAAACACCCTCTAGAAACCAGCAAAAACTAGAACACTCATTGTAAACCAGTAACTACCATTACATACACTGGAAAATGACAAATTTTGTTTTCAGTTCTTTTTCGGAAACAAAATTCATCATTTTTTCCACAACACACATGGAATAAAATCATCACAATTACCATTATTTTGACCTATAATCACACCTTCCTTTTTTAGTAGGTCCCCTCTCATTTACATTTGCATAATAAAATCAACTTTCTTTGTGCGTAGGGGGCTAACTCCACCCACTAATTGGTAGTCCACTAGGTCTGGGCCTTCATTCTGGTTACACTTGTGCCTAGCCTTCATTGCCCTTCTGCCAAAGACAAGGACAAGAATGAGCCACCAAGGACCCCTTCTTGGTGAGAGGAGAAGGCCTTTTTTATGCAAACATTTTTCTAAACTAATAAAATTTGAAAAAATGATTTTACATCATTTTGTAATTGTAAAGTCACTCAATTGGAATAAATTGGTCAACATTGTTTGGGGCCAATAGTTCAATACTTCCCAATCTGAAACAATGAAAAGTGAAAATCAATCTTTCTATTTTTGGGAAAAATCTTGTCAAAAAGTGAAATTCAAAAATGAAATGGTTTTGATTGTTTTCAATTTCAAGGAGCGACTAGCACTATAAATCTCCTTCTACTTCAAGAATTTGAGTTTGATCACAAATGTGCTTATAAATGTGCTAAAAACCATGGTTTGAATTTCCTAAATCTATAATGACATATGCATTATCTTGAACAATTCAATTTGTACTCACACACACCATATTGCCTTGCATTTCATCAATTGTTATATTAGTCAGTGTCATATTCCCTTGAAAATTTTGATCAATTGGTTGGTTAGAGGATGAAATGCAAACTCTAATTTCAATGAATCGAAACTTGGACTTTGGGATTGATCATGAATTGCAACTGCACACATTCTAGTCATTTGGATTTTGAGCTTGCAACTTACATTTGACAAGCTTAGTTGGCTATTGAACTTGATGTGAGGATAGCTTGCATTCTAGAACCCTGTATTCTACAATTATTTCAAATGATCCAACTTTTGAATTGTAATTGATTACACCCATGCCCCTATTTAATTTTATGATGTGTGAATGTCCAATGATAAATGTTAATTATGCATTTAACTATCATTAACAATATTTTAGGTCTTAATTGAATAATGAATCCACATATGAAATTTGATCTGAGTGCCAACTTAAGATTTTTTTTTTCCCAAGTGTGAGCTTGATGGTGATGACAAGTGTATTATGTCTAGATTTTGAATTATAACAAGTAATTTTGGAGCCTACATTTTAGAACCAAAGTGCATTTTGGAACCTCCATGAATTATGGTGCTTTGCATTTTAGAAGTTTATAAATTATCAAGCCTTGCATTTTGGAACCCTTCATTTTGGATGCCTATATTCTAAAGCCCTACATTTTGGAAAGTCTCACATTTTGGAGCCTTGCATTCCAGAACTTTGTAGTCTAGAACATTCTTCAATGCATTGATCATCATTGGCATCATCATGTACATTCTAGTTTCCATTAAGAAAATTGATTGAAAAGTTTAAGATGCAAAATTTGTGTACAAGGTACCTTCGTTATCAATAGTATATAGTACAAGTCAAGACAATCCTATTGTTGGCAAAAATGTTTTGATCAAGTATTTATGGTCATGCGCATGAATCCTAATTAATTCATGAAAAAAAAAACCATTACCTCCTTGCATGGCAAGTGACCATGATGTTTCAATGTTCTAGCACATAGCCCTATAATTCTTCTATTGAAATATGTACACAAACTAACTTTTTTGCTAGATTGTTGCAGGAGGCCACTTGCTTCAACACAAATGTAGGGGCTTATTAATGCCCAAGCATTGTTTGAAGTTGAAGATCTTGAAGCAACCTCATAAGGTTTAACAAGTTATGAATGTCCATGTATGTTGCCATGGTGCAAGACCACAGCAACGTAGCACCATCAAGATACATTTGAGACAAAATGGGCATGATCCTTATTTCAAGTGGCTATTGGTGGTATGCAATTTTTCAACATTTTGATCTTAGTATTGGTGGGATAAATGGATTTTTCTAAATGCACATAAACTCGTAGATTAAATTAACATTGTTTTGATGAAGGTTCATGTTCATTTAGGTCCTTTGGTTATTTGGATTGGGCAAAAACCAATAGAAGGAGGGACACCAAATAATGGAGTTACCAATCAAGAAACAAAAGTCAGGCAATATGCAGCAAATATTCACCCACCCTTCACCTAGAAATCTCAATTCATAAGATGGCTATTGAAACCTTTGCAACCATCAACAATATGCAAGAAGTAAGTGAAGATCTAAACCCAACTATAGGTTAACCTTTAGAGGATCCCATAGATGAAGTGCTTATGAACCTTCATACCCAAGGAGATCATGGATCATTCATGGAAATATTGTTTGAAAAAGCTTCAACTCCATTGTTTGAAGGATTTTCCACTTCCATGTTGTCAGCCTTATTAATGTTGCTTAACTTAAAAACAGTCCATGGGGTTAGTAATAGTTTCATGGATGAATTACTTGTTTTATTATGGAGATAACTACTGTCAAAGGGGAACAAGCTTCTTGCAACCACATAGGAGGCATTTAAGTTGATAAAAATGCTTGGATTGAACCATGAATCAATCCATGCATGCACAAATGGGTGTGTGCTATTCTGGGGAACCTTGAAACATGCATAACATGTCCAAAATGCAACAAAGGTAGATTTGTTGTTGGGTTAACATGAACTCCATGTAAGGTGATTTGGCACTTCCCATTGATCCCATGGTCATTACCCTTGTATAGGTGCAAATTATTAATTTGGCACAAGAATGGAGCTAGCTTTGATCAGCTAATCCGATGTGTGTTAGATTCTTCAACTTGGAAACACATTAATGATAAATGGCCAATTTTTTTCATATGATCCACATAATGTGAGGTTGGGGTTGGCGCTTGATGGAGTTAATCCATACGGAGATTTGAGTTCGTGCCATTTTACATGGCATGTAATATTATTAAATTACAATCTGCTTCCTTGGCTAATAACCAAACAATATTTTTTAATGTTGGTTTTGACTATTCCTAAAAAGGAATCGGTGACATCTACAAATGTGGATTTATATTTACAACCATTAATTGATAAATTGCAACTATTGTGGATAGGGGTAAAGCCTTTGATGCATATATGGGGGTGACATTTAGCCTCAAAACAATGTGTGTGTAACATACACGATTAACTATTGTGGATAGGGGTAAAGCCTTTGATGCATATATGGGGGTGACATTTAGCCTCAAAACAATGTGTGTGGAACATACACGATTTCCTAACATATGGGTTGTTTGCAAGATGTGTAACCAAAGGCCATATGGGATGCCCACCTTGTGGCCCAACTACAGAAACTTGATCATTAAGGAAGTTGAAAAGGATGTTATATTGTGGGAGTCATAGATATTTGCCAAGAACCATCCTTACCTAAAAAATCACACAACATTTAATGGAGAAACAAAACTTAGGGCTACACCTATGCGAGTATTTGCAAAAGATGTCATAAACTAGACAATAGAACGAGAAAAATGGTTACAAGGTCCACAAATAGGGTAGGTGGGAAATTTGACCTTATACACAAATATGGTGTCAAACGTTTGAGCATTATGTTTCAACTACCATATTGGAAAGTAATTTTTAAAAATTTAATATGAACTTCAACGCACAATTTTGAATTTATTTATTTGGGTTTAAGGTTATCATGTGTAAATTGGATTCATGTAAATTCTATAACAACTAGGTTTGTGGATTTGGCAATTTGTACTTTTGTGATTAGGTTGTTAGTAATTGCATAAACCAATTAAAGGTGACTACCTTTTTATTATGGACAAGAATTGTTGATCCAAAATACATTGGATGTCATGCATTGTGAAAAGAATCTTTGTGAAAATGTTTTAAAAATTATATTTGGCATCAAAGATGCATTAATAGTCTGAAAAGACTTCAAGGAATGTGACATATGCCCACATTTGAGGTTGTAAGATGATACATGTGGGATCATCAAACCTCTTGCATCACATGTCTTGTTAGATGAAGAAAGAAACATATTTCTACAAATCATTCTAAATTTGAAAACACCATCACATTATGTATCTTTATTAAGGAAAAAAAATTACAAAGATGGGGATTTAAAAGGCATGAAATCACATGACTTTCATGTCATGATGCAAGACATTTTGCCTTTATGCCTACAACATCTTGTGGCAAAAGGTTGTAGGTGGGCAATTATGTGTTTGTCACATGTTTTTAAAAAGCTTTGTGCCAAAATTATGGACCCAAGGGCAATGGGGGATTTTAAGAATGATGTGGCTATCTTTTTGGTCTTATTGGAAAAAGAATCCTCGTCTTCATTTTTTGATATAAAGACGCATTTATTGGTCCATTTGGTAGAATAGTTGGAATCAATGTTTTGTTTTCAAATTCCTCACGTAGGTACATTTGCTAGGATCCTCAACATTAATTAGTAGTAAATGGCGACTATCATAGTGAACTAATAAATCTTTTTTGGAATCCTTCCTAGTTCTATCGACCTACAAAAACACATTGTCTAAATCTAGTGACTTCTAAGTTTTTTTTGTCAATACATGGTGAAATATTATTTTTAAAGCATTAAAAAAAAAAATTGGATTTGCAAGCCCTTTTTTTGTTGCCAAGTTGCGAAAATTCGCCAAAAAAACAACATTGGTTGGAATTGTGTGGTCCAGTCCACACATGGTGGATATACCCTATTGAGTAGTACCTCAAAACCTCAAAGGGTTTTGTGCAAAATAAAGTGAAGTTTGAAGGTAACATGGTAAAAGGCTATGCATTAGAGGAGGCATTGGGTTTTTGTATAGAATATTTACAAGATTTCACTACCACAACACAAAGAATTTAGGATGAGAAAAAGGATTCATGCATGAATGATGAAATGCAAAAAGGGAATGGGTGTGCATGGATAATGACTACGAATTTTTAGGACATGGCTCAATCCTTTGTGTTATAAAATGTGGAGTTAATGGCAACACGGTGCTTGTAATTAACCTAAACCTTAAATCGAATATCATAATTGAACTACTAATTTTGAACATTATTACCACCAATTGATTTTCTCGCATTTAGTTTACTAATTAGTATGCCATTGGTTTCAAATTGCAAAATACCATTAAAAGTGTGCAATGAATATATGTAGGATGTATGCTAGAAAGGCATAATTTTGAGACCAAGAAATAAGTGAATTCTTATCAACCATTGGTCAATGATCTTGAACTAGGGTTGTGTTTCTAGATCATCTTATAGAAGTGCATCCATTTCCCATATGGGTACAAATACCACTGTTGCAATTATTAAGCAGGGGACATTTCAATTCAAAAGGATGTGGTGTACATGCTTATGAAACTTACATTGGAAGCAAGGTCCTATCAAGGAATGTACACTTTTGGTATTCACTTCAAAGTTGCAAACATTGAAAAACACTTGACAAGAAATGATAATGGTGTGGTAGTAGTTTTTGAGCAGGAATGCATATTAGGACCAAATGATGAAAATCCATTTTTTGCAAAATTGGAGTACGTAGGTTGGGTTGAAGTAATTTTGGAACTCAATTATGGGGTATTGAAAATGGTTGTTTTGTTTTGTAATTGGGTGAAACCTAACTACACTGGGAATAATGTAATAATCAAGCGAAATGAGTAAGGGTTTACACTTATAAATTTCACTTTTCTAATTCCATTTCAGAATATCGATCATTCCATTTCCCACTACATATAGATCAAATTTTTGTTTTGGTGACCTTAAGGAAAGAAGATGGAAAGTAGTTTTGAAAAAAGAACCTTGAGGAAGACAAATGACTAACAATGTTCAAATTGATCTTACATACTTTGATATGTTTAGGTAATTATAGAATGTAGATCAATATGTAGGTCTACAAGCTCCTAGCCACATTAATGAATAAGTTCAATCTCCAAGAATTGTAAGAGGTTATATTGTAATTGTTACATTTGTAGTTGTTGATGCTCTTGATGGGGAGGATTCAAATGATGGGAATGGTAGTGGGGATTAGGAAGTTTTAGTGAAATTCGAGCTTGATAATTAGTCCTTGATTTATTGCTCAAGTTGAGGGTTAGAAAGAAATAGATAGGAAATTTTAGAATCATTGGGTTGAATACAATTATATGGGGTAGTCTCATTTTAATTTATATACATATGGTTTGTATTTTCATTGTTCACAATCATATGCATTTATGTTCATGCTATTCAAACTATCTAAGGCATAATTGTAGGTGATTTCAAATTGTGGGCAAATCATATGGTTTTCCTTCATAATAAAAAATGTAATTTGTATTTGGTGGGTTTAAGGTTCAACTTTGATTTATAGTAAGTTGATCAAAACAAATGTTTAAAATTGCATGATTATTTTCCAATCGATGGTTTCAAAACCAATTATATATATCATATTTATTAGATGCATTGCAAGTAATTTCCATGGTAAAATAAAATTATATGTACAAACAATAAACCATGAAATAAGATTTTAATCATAAAACTTAATCATGTTCAACCATGTCAAATGTGTATTATTAGTAATAATTTTAAAAATTAATCATATGCAACATGTTGATATCCACATTAATAGTATCATTCACAGTTTTTATTCACGAGGCGTGACATGCCAACATCCATGTCAATAGTTTCACTCATGGTTTTTAGTCATTGGTGACATGTTGATGTTCACATGAAAAAATTGGATGACTGATTTAAATCAAATAAGTAGACCTATTAGTCCATATAAACAACCAATTTCCATGTGTAATTGGGATTGTTTAATATGGCTAAAATGTTAATTGAACTTTGCAATGTCAGACATATCTACTTTATAATTTAATGAAAACAAACATAACCAGTTATCCTAAATTAACTATGGTTCATTATGTAGTCATTACAATCAATTTACTAAGGGCATAAAAGCCATGCTTTTGGAGTAGTGATTGCTTGCAATTCTTATGAAACAAAAGGGTTTCCATTCATGCATGTTTGATAAATGTTTTGACCTTTGGGGGGTTTACCACTCCTCTGAATATTCACATTTTTTCAATTTGTTATGATTTAAAGCACCAACATTTTGGTGCAATGTGCATCAAACACCATCAATGTGAACAAATGAAATTTCACATCATTGGTTCCAAATGTGACATCCATGGAAATAACCTCATTTTGGCCACACAATAACATGGATTGCAATTGCATAAGCATTTGTATCCCTATGATGAAGGAGATTTGAATGCTTCTAGCTCTATTCACATCTTGGAAATAAAACACATGCTTGGGGTGATTGCATGTCCAAGTTCAATGTAAATGGTTAGGATTTTGTGCATCAATTTCCTTTTTTCTTCAAATATGCAATGTCTTTGTTACCTAATAAAATCATTCCTTGACATGGTTTCTCTTGAATTGACCATAAGTGCCCATCAAATTAATTTGCATTTAACATATATTTGTTCAAGATTGTGTACCATGGGCTCAATTTAGTCCATATATGGTCCTTAAGATATTTTGACATTCACAAAGCATAAAAAGACATACAAGTGGTGGATTTAAGGCCATGTTTGCCATGTGCAACTCACCATTGGGTTAGGTATGTGATGGATGGTAAAAGGTAAATTCTACTACATTTGGCCAAGTGTACATATCTTTTAATTGAAAACTAAGCTAAACAACTATGTTTAATAAATCTACCATGGGAATGTGGATATGGGCCTATACCAACATTCATACTTAAACCACATGTGATCAATTGAAGAACCTAGGTTTGTGTGACATACATAGTGATAATGAAGGATGTTGCAAGTTAGAGAAAGGTGATAGTGAAGGGTTTTGGATCTCAATAGGTTGGGACAATGGAGTTCAAACCTTGTTTTTAAACACAATAAAAAATGACCCTACAATGAAAGATGCACCATTTTTTTAAAACCTTAAAAATCAGGATGTCATTCAATTATTAATTAATTGATATGAATTGGAAGTGAAATACCATGCTTTCCATATAAGAACAAAAATAATTATGATTAAAACCTAATGTGATAAAATTTAGTTTTTTTGTGAAAGATGGAAGATAGACAAGGCAAAACTTGCAATACCCTCCTTAATCCTTTCCCAAGTTTTGCATATTGTCGTTTTGATGACAAACATTTTATAATACCTTCACATTCCTTCAAACCTTCATCTTCCATACTAGCACACATCATGTAAGCCCTACAAGTGCTAAACAAATAAACCTAATATAAAAACCAATAAATCATATACAAATATTAAAAGACTTTAAACTCTAAATATGAACAAATATCTTCATATCCGCTCCCTATTTGTGTATGTTGTCATTTTGATCACAAACAATTTACAAAACCTTCACATGTTTGGAAACCTTCACCTTCCATGTTAGTAATGCATAATGTAAGCACAAGTATTAACCACAATCTAAAAACCAAACAATTATATACAAATGAAAACAAAATATCCTAAACCCCAATCGTGGACCAAAAAGTTACACCAAATAAAATTTAGACTTGGAAAAGTGGAATGGGTTGTATCACTCTTATTTATAAAATTGAATTATTATATTTGTCTTCTAGAATTTTCTATAATACTTGCAATTTGCTTCCTACCGACATTGCAAGGGTAGGTTTAGTTGGTTTTTAGACTATAGAGGTGGCTACTAGGTAGTTAGATGGCACCATTTACATAATGTTAGTGAGTAGTAGGTAGTTGGAGAAGGGGGGGGGGGGGAAGATAATACCTATTAAATCTTCTTGCAATACCTTCAAATGTTGGTTACTATTGATGTCACATACTTAATGGGTGGGTAGATAGGTGGGTGTAATTCATTAGTCCTTGTTTATTACTTAACTAATGAATTCATTCAAAATCTGGTGAAATCACTTGGTGTACAAAAACACCTTTTACTATAGTGGGGTCAAGATAACACCTACTTAATACTCTTCCAATACATTCATTAGTTAACATTGTCATCACATGGTTGGTCAATAGCACTAAAAGAAAGAAAATATTTTACAAATGACATGTGTAATTAAAATTTAGTTGCAAATCACACATGCAACTAAAATCTCTTGTAGTTGTGTAAGACCAATTTAGTCAATATGTAATAGCATGCGACACATTGTATTAGATAAATACATACAATATGGCTATATAGTTTCTTCCATTCATGCTCGTGTCAAGAAGTTGAAGACGCAACTACATGCAACTATAATGGTAACCTTTTATTTTGTGACATATGCTTATGGTTTAGGCAAATTATTTGTGGAAAAATGGTGATTTTTTTGTAGTTCAATATTCGATATTATTAATTAATGACATTATTTTGGATCATGTTGATATTAATAATGATAGGATGTTGACACATGGTTCACAATCTTGGAATCTGTTGACGTTCATTAGTATTATCCCATTGTACATGTGTCATTCTAGTGGTGATTAGAGTTAGGGTCGATTTTGTGTATCCTTCATCAAAATGTTAAAATGATATATACCATGTGACAACCAAACATTTGTGTTGGAATTCCATATCCAATTATTATGGTGATAGTTGCACCTAACCATATATTGATTTGTTTTCAATTCGATACATGTACAATCGAGATTTAATTCTTGGTGACCAATCATTACAACAAAAAATGTCCTTACACACCAAATGATTTCACTAGATTTTGAGTGAGTTCACTAGTTGTAGTGAACGGGGACTAGTGAATAAATAGTGGATTCATTGGTCTAGTGAATGGGGACTAATGAACTACACCCACATTTTGTAGTAGTGAATATAATTGTGGGTGCAACTAGTAGATTAGGGTTAGGATTTACCAACATAATTATGGATGAAATCAATGGGTTTAGAGGATGTGCTTCCACATGTTATGCATGGATTTGTATTGGTATTAGGTATATGATTACTTGGTTTTGACATTAGAATTACATGTGTAACTACATAGTGTACATCTTCATTAGAACATTATGGCCAAGTTCCTTGGTCTATTTAAACACAACTAATCTTTTTTTGGTCTATACCCCACATTTTAAATGCACCAATGCAATTGGAAAATGAAACAATCTACAAAACACAATTCCATCTATAATAAATAAAATTACCTATAGGTAGGTAGGCAAGACAAGGGTGAAGGTGCTAAGAATTGAACATTTATTTGATGATCTTGTGATACCCACATTGGTCATTGTCGACAGCAATAACCCCTCCCCTAAACCAATGGGTATGTTGGGGGAAGGGCTATTAAAAATATAAAACCTATTTGACAATCTTTCAATAATTTCATTGGTCGATGTTGACATCACGTATTTGATGTTCTTGCAATATTTTCATTGGTTGACATTGACATCATGTAGTTGGCAAGTAGGTAGGTAGATAGGTCATGGGGAGGTCATTTTCATTTTATTTCAAATAATGTGCGAAAAAGAATAAGGTGCAACTTATTGAAAAGAATAGTAATTTATAATTGATTTCAATGTAAATAGGGTGTATATAACTCATTACGAAAATATATTTAGAATATATCTTAAATATATAAAAATATACTCAAAATATGTCATTATTTCATAGCAAACTAAGAAATACCTTTTCATTTTAAGTGCTTCTTAAAATATACAAAGAGTGACCTCTTCATGAGGTAGGTTAAGGGGTGTGAAGAATATAACACCCACTTGATGATCTTGCAATACCTTTGGTTGACGTTCACATTACGTGTTTAGTGGGTACGTGGGGAGGCGGGTCAAAAATGTAACACCTATTTCATGTTTTATAATATTCTCATTGGTTGATATTGACATCACATAGTTATGCATGGGTAGGTAGGTAGGTAAGAGGAGGATGTTAAGAATATAACACTTGCATGATGATCTTGCAATAACCTCATTAGTAGACATTGACATCACGTGTGTTTTGTTTGGGGGGGAGGGGGGGGGGGGGTGCCAAGAATATGGTAAGTAGGTAAGGAGGTGGGCAGTTTTGAGGGATAGTTTAAAATAATAAATGAGAGAAAAAAATGCGTCTTTTAGGTAGGTATGTGAGTGTGAGGAGATAGTAAAACTCTTTATGTAGGTAAGTGAGCAACACAACATGTGCGTCAAGATGGTGTGGCTGTTAGTTGCAGGTAGTGGCAAGATGGACATAGGTAGTTCTGTGTGGTCAAAGTTGAAAGGAAAAAAAATCAAAACAAAAAGGTCATAAGGAAACATAATGGCTGAAAAAAAAAAAAAAAAAAAACTACATGCCTAACCTTGTTACATGAAAATCATCAGCTATCCAAATAGGTGCACTGGTGGTTGCTGATTCAGTAGGCCCATCCATCCAAACGACTATTATATTTGCCTAGCTAGGAACAGCGAGTGGAACTACTCTGAATTTTGTGAGCTTTTGAAGAAATTTATTCCTTGAATCCATGGAGGGGAAAGAGATTATTGATGTAGGGCTGCCCACCTTTTTTCCGAGGAAACAAAAAGGAAGGACCAAAAGCTAAAAACAAAAAAAGGGAGGAGCCAAGGAGCCAAGTTTGAACAAGAATGCAAAGCATCTTAACAACCCATGCATACGTTGAGAACATAATGACTCATATACCTATTTATAATGGTGCATTCACACTTGGTGCTAGGGACTATAGTGTTGAGTCCCCTAACACCATGCTAGCCATTTCGGACTTAAACTTGGTTATCATGAAATTTTTATGTGAAGCTATTAACATGACGTAACATTAAATTATCACCCATTTAACATTAGGTGCCTCCTAGGATGCCACCTAGATTTTCATTCAACACTGACTTAACATCAAGTGTGAATTTCACCATATTTATGTAAGCTGCTAGCAGGTCAGAGATGAGGATGGTCGGGGAGAGAGGGAAGGAGGAAGGGGTGAACAAAGTAGGTTCTGCTGGATACTTAACTGAAAAGTAAAACCATAGAAACTCTTGTAACAACGGCCGATGGTGAAAATATATATAGTTAGGTCATCACATGGAAGGCTTTGTGTGTGAGATGGCCTGCGTCATGCCTTACACTCTTCTCTAGGAACAAATGCATTCTTTGCTTGACTCGGAGTGGGCTTTGCTGTCTTTTGATGCGAAATCCTGGACACGTTCCCTCATCACTGCTAACCCTATTCTAAAAAGCAGCCCTATGTGGCAGCTGGCTCTAATTTTTGTTTTTTCAATTTTTAAGGTAGCCAAAGTGACAATTTATGCATAGGAGTAATTTAGCCAAATTTGGCTATATTTGAATTTTTATTTTTTTATAAAAAGCATCTTTCTATACTGTCCATGACATTCGGTCTTGAATATTGAATGATTTCTTCACTGAAAATTAAATTACATAGTAGCTGAAAATTTCGGAGGAATTGGAATGTGCCTTTGGTGTTGTTGAAAGGATCTTGATGATTTATTTGGTAAGATTTTGATTCCAAATGTGGGAGATATTGAATTTTAAGTGATTTCTGCTGCTGAAAATTCAAATAAATTCCAAAAAACCAGGTTTTGGAAGGATAAATCAGTTGAGAACCTGGTAACACTTGGGCCTACAGCACAGGCCACACTAGTTATGATTTTAAAACCCCTGAAAAACTGCTTATTTTTGCAGTTTTATTTATTTATATTTCGCCAAATCAAACAGTGAAGCATGCCTAATAAATAAAGTGGTTTCATGTTGCTTTTAAATCCAATGTAACTGGGAATGTTTTGTCGGATGTGGATGGCATCTTATGCTGGCATCA
>Ga0209208_10002409_pt1 | contig 26734 bp, 24 predicted proteins | sample S1TSphfallax_3_FD_187694 | JGI IMG/M metagenome (GOLD analysis project Ga0209208, IMG submission 187694) | Host-associated microbial communities from peat moss isolated from Minnesota, USA - S1T2_Fd - Sphagnum fallax MG (SPAdes) (version 2) | ecosystem: Host-associated > Plants > Peat moss >...
GACCCCTAGAACCCCACCCCCCCCCCACCCCCTCCCCCCTCCACGAAAAAAATAAAAATCATGACTAGATGCTCCACAGGGAACGGGCAGTGACTGGAAGAATCTTCCAAGCACTGCCCAATTTTTGTCCACACAAACAAATAAACAGACACGTCCAAGAAGGCACGTTGAACCCGAAAACCACACCCTATTCACACAGATTCAAAATATACCGTCCCGGACATACTGACAGACTTACTGAATTAATATATAAGATTGTTCCAAAAGTATGCTACATGCCATGGACATTTGGTCATCATGTGAAAATTGTTCAAATTGATTATTTTAAAATTCCAATTAGAACCTATTATTTGGTGAATAACCTAGGATGAAAATGAAACAACAAATGAAAATGTTTTATCCATATATGGATGAAAACCCATCTTTGTAGTGAAAAATGTAATAAAAAAATCAAACCCAACAAATTGGAAGGTTTCTTTTTAAAAAATCTTGGCAAGTTTGGATTGGTTATAAATGTCCCTTTTCCTTAAACTTGGCACAAATTTGGCAAAGTTGTTGAGGTGATGATGGGCATGACAATTTGAAGAAAAAAATGAAAAAGGTTGTTCATCTTATTGAATTTGAAAACCAACTGGATCTTGGAGCTCCTAATGGTAATGTTGATGATGGTTTAGTGTTAATGTTGTGTGTTGTTCGCATGAAAAAATGCCAACAATTGTCAATGCAATGTGATTTTTACCTAATTTTATGAATGTCAAAACAAATAAATTCACCCAAGGCTCAAGCATGGACCTAAATACAATTATGCACATGGTTCTCCTCCTTTTATTTTCCATTCAATCCCACAACCTAGGCCTCAAGTGATGTTCAATTCCTCATAGGGTTATTGAGATCAATAAATCAATAACATAAAGGAAATGAAAACAAACTTTTGAGAAACAAACCTTCAAGCTTTTTGAACTCAAGGAAACAAGGGAAGAGAATGTCGTAACAAAACAAGAAACTCAAGAACAACAAGAAAAATCACAATATGAATTTTCTTCAAAATTGACAAAACAAAACCAAAACACAATTTCACAATTCAACAAGCTTTGGAAAATTAAGAAAATTGAAACAAAATCATGGCACTTGTCACAAACCACAAAACTTGTGCAAACATAAACTATTTTTTTTTATTCATGAAATCTTTTGTGAAATCCAATTCATGTATGTGGGTTGCTATCACATGTTAAGTTTTTCCATTCAATTTTTAAAAAAAATTCACTTTCAAGTTTTCACTTTTGGCACATGTATGTGGGTTATGACCACATGTTATAAATTATTTTAAATTTGTATATATACATTTATGGCCACTTGTTCAAAAATATATTCCATTGTATATTAAAATGTTATCTCATTCCTATCCTAACAAATTTACATCTATATATATTTTCACTCTTGTTTATAATATGTATTCTTACATTTCCATTATTTTATGACATAATAAACATGATGTGTTTAAATTGACATGACATCACATGTATTTTTAGACATAAGAAAAATTACATGAAAATATAAATTAAAGTAGATTGGTGGCATACTGTTAAAAGGTAGCTCCTAGGTTAGTTAATTTAAAGGGCCTCTTTATAATTTATGGATTACCAATGGTATATAAAATCTATCTTCTTGAAAAACTTAGGGGGGTTGAAATTGTTAATTTTGGTAAGGTTCTTGAAGTGGGATTGATAGCAAAACATTTATCATTAGAATATGAATATGAAAGATAAATTTGGGGTGCTACCATTTTTCTAGGAAAGGGGATTAAGGAGCCTTTAGATTAAAGGAGAATGAATTCTTTTGGTTCCCCATTCCTTTTTTACCATACTCGTTTTGTGGCGATAGAAGTTGTTCATGTGCACATTTGTGGAATCCAATAAATATGTGTGTATACAGTTATTTTCAAAGGTGGCAGTTCTAGTAAGGATATAATTACTTGGATATAAGGATTTTTTGGTTATTTTAGGATAGATTTGATAAGAGGTATCACAAAATGTAAGAAATAATAGGGACCTTTTATTGGGCTTGTTTCTAAAGTTTTTTCCTTATATTGGCTTGGTAGTTTGTGTGTAGCCTTGGATCGTAAATTCTTTGGGTAATAAATTATTGATTTGCTTTTGTATTAGCTCCAAAACTATCAAGATTATCATGATTAATAGTCTTTGTGATAATGTCATATTTTGTTTTAAAAACGTTTGATCACTTTGACTACCCAATGGTCATTGAGGTTTTATGAAACAATGTTAGGTCCCTTGTTGGGATCTCTTTTATAATGGAAGACATACATAAATGTTTTAAAAAAGAAAAATCAAATGTTGTTCAAATCATGTGGAATTAAGGTGAATCTCATATACTTGCACTTTTCATGGGTGGATGAACAACAACAAATCAAGCTTGAAAGCATCATTGAGCTTAGCAAATTTGTGGTAGAACAAACAAGTTTTGCACCTAATGGGAATGTGGTTATGAAAAAATAGATGGCTATAAGCACAAGGCCACCATTAGGAGCAAGCTCTGGAAGACCAATTGTAAGATAAGATTACAATTTTAAGGAACTCATAAATTCCTCACTTACATAAGGATCATTAACAAAATAATGTTTTGCATCTATTCCATTCCATTGTGCAACATGGGAGTTGTCCATGAAAAATTGGAGTGTGAGGTTTTCTTTGCAAACTAAAAGGATGTGGTGAAAGAAACAAGGAATTCATCTTGTTGGAATGCAATGGATAATCGTTTTAGGAAGGTGATAAGAATAAAAACATTCAATTATGGTAGTGAAGTATTGTCAGGGTTGACATAATTGGTTGATGTTCTTGACAAGTATATAATTGAAAACATTGGTATAAAAGGAAAGGTTCCAAAATGGAACAAGTTTGAAACAATGATTATTGTAGTACATGGGCGATTTGGGCATTAATTCAATTTTTTTTAATTTTGCTGAAATTTTTGAAAAATATTTAGCCATGTTGTCAAAAATTCCAAAAATTTAAATTGCAAAACCTGGAATTGAACCTTGACCTAGTATAGATAAACACATTAGTAGTGAACACATTGACCACAAGGACAATAAGAGAACTTTAAAATGAAATAAAATTTAATGTGTAAATTCATTATATGTCCAATATAAAAAATTTAGATGAATTTTTTAAAATTTTAAAATAAACAAATTATTTAGCACTTGTGTGTTGAACCCACTTAAGTATTACAATAATGGAACCATGTATGATGTTGGCGAACAATATTGTGCATGATGATGGATGCTTTGTTTTTATGTGTGGTTTAGATTATTGTTTTGAACAACATTGCCTTGAACACAAATTCAAAAGTTATGTGAGGGTTGGATGACTATAAATGAAATGTTTAACAATTATGAAGCACAAAAAGACAAATGCATTCACAAGTTTGGTGTTATGTGGTGGAGGGCTCAAGATTCATCTTGTCACATTTAGCTAAATACATTGTCCCTTTTTGTCAAGTCCCGCACATAAGATGTATTGTATAATGTTGTAATTAATGACAATGAAGAATTCAATGCATCCATGGAGAGGAACAAAGGAGAAGTTGCTTGTCCATCTGTAGAATATTCTAAAGATATGCAATTTTGCAAATGTTTATGCGCTTAACATTTTGGTCCAAATAAGTACATGAAGACACCTTCAACCTTACATTTTTAATAAGCCCACAAAATTGTACACACCTTAAACCAATTTGCTATGACCAAGATTAATATTAAAGGCGACAAGACTCCAAATTGCATTTCTTTGGAATGCAATGAGAGGCATACTTGTTCAACCAAATCTTGAAGCCATTGTTCCAACATAAAATTGCGATTGATTTGAGTTGTTAAGAAGCAATAGATTTTGTGGACAAAAATGAAGTTATTGTAGTGGGCACCCAACATCTTAAAGTTTCTTTTGGAAAATAATGAATGTATGTTTCAACATTTTGAAAAGACTACCATTCAATATTAATTGTCGATGTGTGGTTTGGTGAAAACATTTTTCAATGTTGTACAAGATTCTTGGTAGTCCAAAAAATCATTTTGTTCAAAACAAATTTCAAGGTTCACGTTGACATTAGATTTGAAATTGCTATTTTGCCCCACAATGCCTTCCACAATTTGAATGTTTTAATAATTTGATCTTTTGAATTTAATTTTTTCCAAACATTCAACTTCACCTTTTGATGGTGTTCATGGACTTATCTTCCAAATCATTTTCATCAACCTCCTATTTGAATCCTTATTCATTGTTATCTAGGTCATTCATTCATTAGAATTGAATCATTATGCAATCTTTAGTTTCAATGGAATTAGTTTGACTGATAGAAACAATGCCCTTCTTATTGTGCACTTTCAAAAACCAAGAGGAAATAACCAATGTGAGAATAATGGAATTGAGATTGAAAAATCCAAAATGAATAGTATCAAGACAATCAATAATTTTTTTTTCACCTTGCACTGGGATCACAACTAGGCACATGATTACTACAATTAGTTATTTTCCCACATGTTTATTCCTAAACATTGCAAATGACACTCACTTCATAGGTCTTCCATCAATTGTTTTATCAACATTCAAATATTTAGAAACCCAATTTTGAAAGATAGGCATATTTTTCCAATCCCACAAACGTTGCATGGTTCCCATCTAATCTATGTATAGACTTTACCTCTTTAGCATTGTTGAACATCCTTTTAAAATTCAGGTGGTATTACAATATTAGGAGTTCCATTTGGTTTTATTTAATTTGTGTAACTGCCCCATTAAAGACACCTTAGTGGGAGACATTTGACATGTAAGTTTGTTTCTTAGGTCGGGGAATGTTTTGATGGCCTATAGGATTTCAAATCATCATTTAATGTAGCACTCATCATACTTGTTGCATTGTGTAGCCCCTCTTTTGCAATTTTAGACCTTTCATCATGATTTGACTCCTATCTTTCACAAGTTATTGACCACCTTTTAATTATATGGTCCTTTGAAAGCCTAAGTGGTATCTTAGCTTTCCAAATATCACTTGGAGGTATCAAATTCCTATCATCAACTATTGTCACCCCAACAACCTATTTAATGAGTTGAACCCTTATAGTTTCAACCATATCATATAGGTTCTTCCTCTATCAATGTCCCTTCTCTTTGAAACTATAGTTCATGTCAATTATAACATCTTTCCTTTTGAACAATAGCTTACAATGGCTTCTAACCTTTTGCCACCTCTAGCACACTTGTTTGTCACCATTTGAATAATTTGGTTTGGCCTTAATTTGCCATATTAAAACATTTGCACTGTCACATATGACAAGTTTGCATCCATTGTTCTTAAGGTTGGCTTCCAAGTGAGATGAAATCAACTACATGTACTTTCTTTAACCACATTCAAGTCCTCTTGTCAACGAGTTAACATTATCCTTTCCAAAGGTGGGTTTGCACCTTAATTGTTGTCATAATTGATCCAACACTTACAAACTTCTTTGATCATGTGTTACACAAGGATTTGTTGCTTCAAAAGTGACACATGTAAAGTAAAGAGTTATTGCAATTGACACCCAACAAATCAATTCCTTGTTTTAGTTTTTGGTATTTTGATGTTCACAAAAAATAGTAGACATCTTTTGACATGACCATGGCAATACAAATCATTTGGGGAATGAAAGGGCTAGACAATTCCCCAATTTCCATCTTGGTCACTTTCTATTGCCAACAAGTTTTTATTACACTACAAAAGATGTAGGAATCTTCCATCTTAAGTTGGATGGTAGCAATGGGTTTGGCCACCTCTTGAATTTCCTCCCTCCCAGACTCACTCCTCATTTGTTGGAAGCATTTGGCACTTGAGTAGGAGCTCCAGTATCTTTCCCTACTCTTGGACATTTGACTTGTAGCAGGTCAAGTTGGACTTAGGTCCCCTCTTATGCTTCCACTTCCTCTCCAGATTGGTGGACGTTCAGTGAATAAAGCTTGACAAGGTTACAAATAAAACAGCAAAAAAGAATTCAGTTAGAATTTGAGTTTTGAGATTGATTGTCAACATTCTTTTAACTAAGCTCATTTGCATAATGGCTCTGTCCCATTGTGGCAAGTTCAAACTACAAGCAGTTAAAAAGTTAAAAATGTTCCACAGAAGTTCCTGAAAACCAAACTCACAGTTCATGCATTACCACCTGGTGAAGAATGTTTCATGACAGCTCCCAAAAAAGATCTAATAGTTCACAGAGTACCAACACCTGCTGAATATCCTTCAAAATGTGGCACCAAATGAACTCTGCATCATTTCAAGGTCTCTCCCTTATTGGGCAGAGCCAATGAATACATATTTGGAGCTGAATGTGCACAATCACAATTAATGTTTTCCAAGGAAAATTTGGGAATACTACAGGGTAATTGTAGTCAAACATGTCTGCACAATGGAATTTCTGCAACAGAAGTCCAAACCATCTGAGTGAGCATCCATTCATGGTGTGTGTGTGTGTTTGTGAGAGAGAGAGAGAGGGGGGGGGATCTCAGAATCCTCAATAACTTCTACAAAGAGAAATGAGGACACTTCTCATGCTTTAAACTTGAAGTCCAACAATCACAATAGACAGATACCTCTCCCTGTAGCAATAAGCTGTGTCTTCAGTATTGATGGTTCAGACCTAGCATTCACAAGTTTCCTGCATAAGGCCAAATGCCACACAACAGATAGTCTAGACATACAGGATTTGGCGTCACAATGATGTAGAACAACTTTAAATGGGCAGAGGAAAATTTTGAATCTTCGGAACATGATGCTATCCAGATACACATCTTACAAAAGGGAGACGTTTCAAACAGATGCAGTTTGTACGTAATAAACTGTTCAATATATTTCCCATCGATGACCAACCATCACCCATCCTGCTGCAGGTATTGAGAAAGGTGAGGTAACAATTCTGTCTACAATCTCCAAAGTGTCAACAAAACAGCTTCTACAGTAATTTGCCCATAGAAAGTTCTTGCACACATCTGTGTGCTGAAATCTACATGCCCTGGACATTGTGTTTTTGGTCTAGCCACCCAAAAAGAAAGAAAGAATTTAGGTGAAAGTGCAGGTGAAAGAGAAAACTGCTCCAAAGCAAATCACCAATTTGGTGATGTGCCTTACAACACTTTTTTCATGAGGCTTGATATTTAAATTCAAGTCTAGAGGGTTAGAATCTTAACCTTCCATGACACCAGAATCTAATGTCCTTTTCTCTGAAGTGCCCAAAGCCTACTAAACATATAAGGATTGCCGGCATGGCCATGGTGGTGGCCCTTGCTCTTGCTGTTATTGCAAAGAATTGCATCTAACTATGACCCAAAAAATTGAAGCCCCTTAGTTTCAGCATTACTGTACAGCAAAAAAAAAAGACTATTTTGTCCCAACTGAGCAAATTTTCAGGAGAGAGGAGGCATCCCCATCAATGCCGGTTTTCACTAATTGACTTCTTCTCAGTGTACATCATGACTTGCATGTCCACATATGAGACCACCTTGTCCAGCAGTCTGCTCCTAAGAATAGGCTTCACAGTGCCCTGCATGGACAGAACGACAATGATATTAAAGCTCCTCTCTTGAACCCACTTAAACCCCTTTTTGCTTTGGTCTCATCAAACATTGCATATACAATTGAGCAGATCATGGTCATCGTTCAGTGAGAAGACATAAAGCATAGAATCTGGAGCATTATCATCTTCGTCTCACCTGAATTCTGCTGTCCCTGTACTTCTTGATCTCTTTCTTCACCACGTCCTCAGTCAGCTTGCTACAGAGCCTTTCTGTGTCCTTGAGATTTGCCTGCAAAATAAATGTCCAGACATTGTAGAGTTGTGGATGCGGAACGGTACAAGTCACAGTTCAAACCATGGGGTCCACAGATACTTAACAATCTGTGTCTAAGCATTACATCTTACTTATGCTTTCTTGATACTTACCTTGTGATGCGAATCTACTCGATATCTGACCATAGCTGAAACCTGCATACCAGCACAACAGAAATGAGATTTAAGCAGAATAGAGTTCATGCAGAACACTCTGACTATGAGAACAACTCTCCACACAATATGCAAATGGGGCTTCATGTGTTATTTGAACTGCTGAAAGCTCACATTCTGTTCAAAGCTTGAACACTCGGGTGTCTCCCAAGACACAATCACACCCAACTCATCAACTGTGTAGTCCGACCTCCTGTATACATGGTTCTCAGTCCAACCACTAGCCTCCTGTCCAGATCCCTGAGGATGCCAAGATTGGGGGAATCGATTCTGTACAATGTGAGGTTCCTTGTGGCCTACATGTGCTCTTGAAGAAGGAGTCTCTTCAGTTGGCTGAGCTCCTGTGCTTGAGTGGAATGAGCATTTTGCTGTTTCCTCCTCTGATTGCTTTGCAGGAACAACAGTCCGGTACATTGCACCATACGGTTTCTTACTTTGCCTACTGGAACTTGGACCATGTGAGGGTCCTGATAATGACCCCCTATGAACACTTCTATGTGAATTCAGACCACTTTGAGCTCTCACAGGAGATAACCCAGGTACAGGTGGCTCAGGCTCTACCTCACGGCCCTGTGATTCAGCTTGCACAACCTTGCTGCCTGTGCATGAAGACCCACTATGTCCATTAGATGCTCTGCTAGCTTCTTTACCTGATGTTGAACCACGCCCCCAGGATCGGGCACGCTGGGATGACCAATTTTTGGACCAGGAAGGCATGGGAGGAGCAGGTGGCCTCAGCTGACCAGCAATCATGAAAGATGCACCACCTGCAAATGGAGGTTGTCCACTTGGTTGCATCTGCCAAGGCACATAAGATGCAGCAGGCACTATAGACACTGGTTGGTGAACTCCTTGGGAAGGAGGACCTGTTGGGAATCCAAAAGGCAAGGGAGGGGCTGTAGCCAAGGACATCTGTGGGAGCCCTCCATGCATAGGTGGATTAGGAGGTGCTCCACCAGATGGAGGGACCAGAGTTGTTGGAGGTTGACCTGCAAACAGGTTGGAGGCATGTGTAACCACTGCCATACCATTCCCTAATGGAATCACCTGCATGCCCATGTGGACAGGTCCAGGAGGTAAATGTGTCACTATGGGCATTTGTCCTGGCATCCCAACAAATATCTGAGCAGGCATAGCAGGTTGTCCAGGTAGGACCACCATCTGTTGGTGTCCTGATGAAGCATGCCCTCCTGTAGCTTGGCTCAATGGTGGGATATTTGCAAGGACTGAGGGCTGACCTGGTCGAGGGGGCCCTGCTGGTAGTTCAACCAATGAGGACTTTGTTGAGAGGGTAGAGGCAGCTGGTGTATATGTTTCTGAGGAACTCCAAGCAGTTTGCAAGGATCCTGATGAAGCTACTGTTTTACTGTCCTGGTCCTGAGAGCCACCCAGGTGACCAGGCGATGCTTCAAACTGGGGAGATCCAGACTCACAATCTGACATAGGCAACTTAGTTACTTGGCCTTGTGTTCTGCTTTTTGAAACCTCCAAGGATGTCACCTGCTGCTCACAGGGAGATAATGAAGAGGGCCGCACCTGCCACACTAGACCAGCAGCCCCATTAGTTGAAAGGGCAGCTGTCACTAGGTCAATGGTTGCTGCTTCAGTATCTGGTCTATGAGTGCTACTCAGTGTGTCCCAGCGACTAGGCCTCTTCCGCTTGGTGGTTGCCGGCCCCACTGGTTGCTTGCTTTTGATTGCTACAGAAAAGGGATCTTGTGTTGTGGTTAGAACCTCCTGCTTTGCTTGTTGCTGTTGTGGCATATTGCATGCAGAAGATTGAACAAAACAAGACTTCGGTCCTGATTCCAGAATATGCTCCGGGACCGATAATGAGGATGGTTGCTGCTGCCCTGGTCTGGAAATTGATCTGTCAGACTGGATATTATGTGAGTCCTGACTGGGGGATGCCATATGTAGTTGGTGTTCCTTTGCTCTTTCTGACAGCTGATCAGAAGGCTGTGAGCGTAGAGGTGATGCATGCCTGTAACCATTCCCACTCTGTAGATCCATAGACTGCAGTCGTGGAGGGACATACTTTCTTCGAAAGCTACGAGCCATTGTGTGCACCTGAATCACAAGTCATCCAGCATCAACAATTATGTCAGACTGTGAAGGTCTCCCAAGGGCCACCAAGTTGCTGATATACTAGGAAGTTTCCTTCTACGGACCCATCTTTCCTAGCCTACAAAGTCAGTGGGTCCTCCCATGTTATCACAACACTAGGTTACAACAGATCCTACTAGATGATGCTTCCATTGAAAGATCTGCAATGTGCCATCAGCATCTGTCTCTTGACCAGATTCAATGACCCACTAAAAATGATGACAGAACCATATCCATCCTCAGAGATCTTCTGCATTTCAGGTTACATCTGGAGAGTTGAGCTCACCTCTACATTTTTGTGCTTTGAAAGCTCATAAAGTGAGTCTGAAAAACTGCAAGTCCAACACAAGGTTAAGCACACCCTTGCAATGGAAAATATAGAGAACATTTATGCCCCCAGTCCTCAGTCCCAACATCCTGGGACAGTCACAGAATCTGCTTGGAGATCAAGCCTTTCTGCTTCGCTCATGACCAATTACTCTTAGCTTGAAACAAAACTGAAAAAAACTGTAGCACAGAGGTCTGGGCTAAAGTTGAATGAGGCATCCAAACACCCAGTAGTCAACAGATGATTTGCCAGACAATCATCAGATAAGACTCCTATAGGAACCTTCAGTTCTGAGAAATATGCCATAATCAAGGACTGATCCCCAGAGACATCCAGTGGTTTCTGGCTACATCTTGAACAATGGTGTATGACGGGTACATTCTAGACATGATAAACTGGTTGATATGCTATATGGTGACAAATTCAGGTGACAATTTGGCGTTAAGAAGCAACCTTTCAATGCCATCACGTGGTGGATTTGCATAAATATGCTCCACTGTCAGAACCTTATGCACTGCCAAATGATCCAGCACCTGGTACAGAACCAAGATGGCCCCCCCACACCAACACCTCAATTTTGGAACATGTCCTACAATAGAACCAGAAACATTTCTCCATCGCCAACATCTTTCCACATACTTTGATCTCATATTCTCTCTCCTGTAATGTCCCACTGATGCATTCTCATATAGCTACATCTTTCAAATCATATTTATGAGATTGCAGAGAAAATCCACAATAACACTTTGAAGGTAATGTTCATGTCAGTTCCAACAAAACCACAACTAACACAAAAGAATCAGTGCCACATAACCTGATGAATGCCACTCACAAAAAATGGGAACAAAACCTTAATCATGAATAGCAGTGACTTGCTGACATGACTTCCCACTGACTTTGTCAGTAGTGAGTGTGATCATTATGTTGAAAAGATATGCCCAAATTTCAGGCAAAAAATTATACAAATATATGCATCTGAATTACCCACAGGCAACGGGAAGACTGACTGCTGCAGGTCATTACCTCTTTCAAAATACCCAAACAACAATGAAGCTATTGCAAACACACAGTTCTGTAAAAGAGAAAGGACCTTCAAGAGCTTGCGAAGAATGGGTATCTTTTCCCATTGCCTACGGAACTGCTTGATCAGATTGTGAAAAATTTGCAGACCTGGAGTTCATCAAATTAAGTCACATAAGTCAATCAGTAAGCAGACACACTGTATCCCCTTCTTGGGTGTGAAACACAACCCCTATGTTCCTTACCAACTAATCACTTGTTGTCTACTGTATTGCAGACCGCATCACCACCACAGCATAATAACACCAGATGCCCTGGCAGGTCAATGTCAAGTTTTCCTTATTCTCTGATCTTGTAAAAGTTTTCTTCCCATTTCCATATATGTGAAGTACCATAGAGTCATGACTCTGAAAACTGTGCTCACCATTTTTGTTCATGATATCTTTCAGTACTGCCCCCTTGTTGGTCTGCAGAAGTCCTTCAAGCAGCAGAGACAAGTCCCGCATACTACAACCCATCCAATCCAGATTTGGTTAATACCAAACCTGACACACCTGATTCGAAAGCAGCAACAACCAGAACAAAACAAAATACTAAACATCACATCTGATCTGGAGATTTATTGTTGCATAACAAACCTGCAAGCAGCAGTCCCATTGACAGAGTCGCCTGAGGTGGCTGTAAGTACCAACAGCTTCAGATACTGCTTTGCAGCATCCTGCACAAAATTGTTATCCCAACACAATGAGTTGTAGGTTGCTTTCTGCTGTGCAAGTTATTGTCTATGTTGGTTAAATGGTCAGTTTTGTTGGGAGGTAAATCAACACCCTCCATCAAACACATGAGAGCAAAAATCACCCATTGCTTCAGGTTGAGAGGGACACAAACATGAAAGCAAAATGAATCAGATCAAGGATGGAATGTGACAATGACTCACCCTTCGGTTTTGAAGTCCTCCATGACTATCTGACATTTCTCCTAGCTTCTCTTCCACTGCAGCACACAAAGATGACAAGGTATTAGCAGACAATGTAGGTATGAGACTACCTCTCCTGAAAACTAGCGAACTCGTGCAATTCAAACTGATGTAATGAACATTGCTGCTTCTGACTCACTTGTTGGCAATGCTCTACTACCACTGTAACCAGGATACTGTCAGAACCACTGTAGAGGAGAGATGAAACTGATTGCATGCTGACATCCAGAAAGTGAGCAACACATAGCCTCTGGAAGGTACCTTCACTGTAGTGCATGTTACGGATGAGTGAGTGACACCCATTTGCATGTATATCTCTGCTCACATTGATAGTCAGGCCCTTTGATTGTGCAATCTTTGCACCAGATTTTTTCAGCAATGCTATTGTCTTCACACGCTTCACACTACCCTTCCCTTCTTTGGCCCCCGAAGGCAGAGCTTTGCGTTTTACACCTTGTGTGGCCTTCAAAACCTTCACATCTTGGACATCACTATCTGAAGTCATCCGGAGTTTCTTTACTGGTCCTACTTTTGATCCATTGACTACATTATGAGGTTCCTCAATGTCATCTGCTTGAAGCATGATGGGCTCCAAGTCTTCATCCTCATCAGATTCATTCTCCACCACTGTACGTGGAGTATCTGCGTCACCTCCAATGAAGCCCCGGCAATTGACAGCACCACACTCACACTTCTTGGCAACAGCGCCACCAACACGTTCATAATTGTAGTTGAAGGTAATCTCTTCTCCCTGGATTCAAATACTCCACCCACTATGTCAGCTGATCAGGGGTATTGTGTATCATGTACCCAAAACGCCTTAACACATGCCAACAAATTTATATCAATGAGTTTCAGGAATCAAACAGGGGCCAAGAACAGTACAGCAAGAAACACTAACATGTTATAGTAACATGTAGCCAAGTACATCTTTCCCAAGACCTTTCCCAAAGCCATAATTGACTAACCAAGCAACTGACCTGCAACGCCACCCCTTCAACATGCTATGTTTCAGAAACCACAGATCACCTGGACCAATCATGACAAGCAACATAGTGAAGTACCTCTATGAGGTCCCGGTTTGCAAAGAGGCCAATGCACACTTCTCCATCCACTGTCCACTGTTACATTCACTAGTCACAGATGAGAAGCAATAGGAGAAAGGACCCTATGACTCATCTCAGTGCAATGCTTTGAGCAAAATTCTTATCAGTCCAAGGCACTCACAGAGTCATTGAGAACCCAACTACTAACAGAAGGGATATGAGTCTTTCTGAGCTTTGACAGCCAAAGATCTTCACCACAGGCAGCATAACTTTGTAGGAAGACCTGAGCCACTTAGACACATCCATAAGGGAAGTGGAACTAAATTTGGTTTGATCAGATTCTTATGAAACTTCCACACCACAAAGAAACAGAAGACATGAACCATACTTCCCATTTTTAATCCTCCTTCATCCCTAAAACCTGAAGAAGGAGGATTCAAAGCAGCAGTATGTCCACAAGAAGCAGAGAATGCTTCTGTGAAACATGATCAAGAATAAAGGTTAGAGACATTTCTCTACATTGGACCAAATTAGGCCACCTTCTTTGCAGATAAAAAAGTAAAAGAAAAGGACAAGGGAGTTTGGCAACCTTTTCTGTGCGGCAGTTGGGTTCACAGCTATGGTTGATGAAACGACCCAAATTGCCTTTGATACAAGCATCAATCACCTGGAGAAAAGTACCTGGTGCCTCTTTTCAGTTGTGGAAAAACACAAACACCTTTACTTGAATACATAATTACAAGCTGGTCCTAATGTTTTATGTCCAAGGACTGACCTTTTTGTTGCAGGTCTGAATTGTAGGGTGCTTTCTCGAGTCTAAAGTTAGGAAACCTTTCCTCCAAAGAAGAGAGAAAGAAAATGGCCTTCAGTGAAGCTATGACAGGGTTTTCACTGTTGGCTAAGAGAATATTTCAGACATGTCAATAATAGTACCACAAGATGAAGCATGAAACAAGTAGGCCCACAAAGGAATGTGAAGAAAATACCTCACTGCTGCTCAAACTCATGAAATAGAAGTGTTTTTGACCCTTCATTGCATACTCTTTCTGTCGTGCCTCATAGGCCTGTATATTCAACACCTGCAGGAATCTCATTCAAGAGAAATTGTTTCAAAGCCTTGTAGCTATGACACTTTGAGCCAAATGAGAATGGAAGCATAATGAAAGATGAAGGAAAACAAAGAGAGCACACCTCACCAACATACTCGATGATGAATGAATCCTTGCATACATTTTCCATAATCTTTAGTCCGAATCCCTTCTTCCCACATCGAAACCACTGAACTTGTATGCGTGCTCCCTTTTGAAACTGTTACCATAACACAATCAGTTTGTACAGCTGTGAACAAACACAAACTTTTGAAGTAGAAACCTTGCTGGCAACAACTGGTCCAACATGTGCATACATTTGTCAGATTGATGTCCTGATGTAGCACATGTACATGCAACATGATTTAGTTCCTGCTTTCTTACCAGCTGTGACAGCGGATCATGAAGGTCCACCTCATGCAACACAAGAACAAAACAAGGTGTTTGACTAGATCATGGACACCCCTCTTCACACCTGCTGGTTGGAGCAATCTGTTCCACATGGACATTGCTGTGACAAGCACTCAATGCTGAGCATTCGATTCAAGCAGTTTTCTCCACATGCCACCTCCCCATCAGTTGGTGTTCTACATTGACAAACCATTGCCTGTTGCCCATTTTGAAATACTCAGTAACTCCAACAAACACTTTGTTAAATTTGCCCCGATACTCATAAATCATAACATGACCAAGGGTGCAAGTACAGCAGAAACTAACTACCTCTCCTGAACAACCAAAATTCTGTTCAGGAGCAACAGTTAAAACAAGAATATGGTGCAGGCTTACCTCATCCGGATCCTGGTGTTTCTGACTGCGATGGTTGAATATGTTGTGGTAAATAAGGGTCCAAACAGCTGGGCGAGTCTCTAGCACATTTTCACAAACCACACTTTTCAGCTCATTTGAATGCTTAAGGACCGATATCCATTAGTAAAAGGTGTAGTGAGTGTCAACTTGCTGGACATGTCCACCCACCTTGAATACAGACTTCCATTGGCTTCTCACAAGTTGCATTAGTACCATCCTCTTCATCACACTCTGAATTTTCTGATATCTCCAGCTCCCTATTTATCTCTGCATCACTTTTTTCTTGAGGTATGCAGCAATCTGCAAACTCTTTGTTGGGGTTATCACTACAGGACCTGCAATCATGTGGCAAGTACACATTACCACCCATTTTGAATTGAAACTTGCAAATTGGATCTGCATGGTGCTCATCTATCATGCATAGTCTTGCCAGTAGCATGCAAACACCACAAAAAACATGACAGCAGCAATGCAAGCCTCATGCTCTGAGCAGTATAATTCATCTTTCACTTTGAAGAGAGACACATGACATGAGCCCACAATTGAAGTTCACAGTTCAGGAAGTCTGTTCTTCAATCACACAACAAGCTCTACAGTTTGCACTGATTTTGTTTCTATGCTCCCTATTCTTCATACTCACTAGCACTATTAATCACTCCTTGAATTGTCACTGCCACATCAGAAAACAAACTAAGCGTACCAGTAGCGATTTGTGGCATCAATCTCATCAGCAAGATCAACAGGGATGCACCGCCATTTGCCACAATTATCACATAGTACCCAGCTCACCCTTGGGGTAGTGCCAGCACTGGCATCCACCTTATCCCTTGTGTTTCTAACCCCCTCAGTGACTTCACTTGACACCTCCTCTCTTACTGCAGCATTATCTGTATCTCTTGCCAGGCCTCCAAATGCACCTGTGCACATGGAAATCTATGATATCATTCTCATCACTATGCTCTAATTCACTAAAGCTGACACATATCCCAATTGAACTTCTGTTTTCTTAATCATCACAAAAAAATAAAGACACTGAAGGCAACCTTACAATTCATACCCAGCTCTTCTGCAAATGCAATAATATAGCTGCTCCTTGGGAAGAACATTGGAACCACAGTAAGAGAGGAACAAGATGACAAAGTTCAGATTTGATAGCTCATGGCGCCAATAGAGTAATCAGCACAGGGCAATCAGCAACCTGAAACTCCTATCACCCAACTAAACATTCCCTAAACTGAATGGCCCCATGAAGGTAGACTGCAAGGCACTGTTAGTCCTTACAATAATCCTTGCTGCTATATCAACCACACAAAGGCATTAACCACTAACACCATAGTAAAATAAAAACAACAATGGTGATGGAAACACTGACCAACATTGGTCCCTCTCCTCAAAGAGCCAAAACTATCCACACAAGCCCTTCCCATCTCTTCCTTCATCAGGTTGGCTGCTGTACTCAGATCATTTACAGCTAATTGTGTTGACCCTTCATTTCTCCATGTGCAAGGTCTGATGACAATTCATGACTTTAGGACCATACAGCAGAAAGGAAGAGAGGGAAGATATATTTCATGAGCATTTGCAGTTGGCAGCCTACCTTTCTGCAAAGACTGTGCATCGTCTCCTGTGCAGTTCCCATCTGAAGTAGAATTTTTTTTCAACATCGGCTCTGGTTGTTTTTTGTATATACTTTTCTTAGTTACACCTGGAACAAACATTGATAACTGTCAGATTACATCAAAGGTCAGAACTGTGGGTGAACACTGAGGAGCTAGAAGTCCCCAGTTACAGGCCATTCTCGTTTTCACCCACAATCTCACATAAAGGTCAAATATTCACCTCCCCATCAGAACACTGCCTACCTGGCATCCAGCGTCCTTGCTTGGCCAGAGCAGGGGCCTCTACAGCCACTTGACATTTTCTTGATGCAGCAAGCGGCTTGACTGCTGGGGTGTTACATTTGCGAATTCGTACACTGCCTGTAGACAACACATCTACTTCAGTGAAGTTGTTGAGCAATATGTTATTCACCCATGCACCCAAAGCTCATGCACCTCATTCCCCACATCCACCAAGCTCACCTTTGTGCACAACTTGTGAGGCCTGGCTCCATTTCTCACAGATTCCCTTTCCTGATGATGCCAAATCATCAGCAGTTTTTGCAATCTCATGGGACAAAAAACCACCTCCAGAAACTTCAAGAGGTCCTTTCTCCCCTACCAGGCTCTCCTTTTCAACATGTTTCCCCACAGCCACCTTGCTTTTTTTGCTACAGGACATCTGCTTGTGTCCCATTTCTAATTTTTTTGCCTTTCCAGCATTGCAAGTATCCCTTTGAGCCTCAGTCACTTGTCCGAACTTTCCCTTTCTGTTTCTCAAGGGCATCTTCCCGTCTTTTGGGAAGACAGCATCTGAGGCTGCCCCAATTTGTTCATTCTCTACGTTGGTACCTCCAGCATCTGGACAACCAGCAATTTCCTCTAAGCCAAACAACAATATATTTATGCCAGCCAGAACCAGTGTGACTGAGAACCCCTTACCTACACCATAGGTACTGCATCCTTCTCAGAAGGTAGGCACTGAGCCTCACAGGTGGTCATGCATCTCAGTACATTTATCAACCAGTTGAACTTCAAAGTCTGGATTGGATCTGGTTTATCCACTCATCTCTGTCTAGCATACATAAGACCAAGAAGGTCTCATCCTTTCAACTCAAGAAATAAGAAGCACTTGCTTCAAGTGGTTCCTTACACCACAAAGCAGCCAAGTAGCGGGGTGCAAGAATTCAATGATTGAATTCAGGTAAGCTGCAAGTCTCGAACTGTTTCCATGAAAAATGCCTAGTGCTGTGGAAGTTCATTTCATAAGGAACCATCCTGAGCAACCAAAAACTTCTACAGCACCACATTTCATACTCTCCACAGCCACAAACTTGATGTCTAGCATTCCCTGCCTAGATGTCCCAGATAAGACTCAGCAGGTTGCTACATCCCTTAATGCCTCACAAGAACTAGAAATGAAACAAAGAGCCTGGAGTTGCTGACCAGTAACAAGAACAGCTGAATGATTCAATGCACAAGGCTCAATCTATGAGCAAGATTTGAGCAAATGAGAAGGAGGATGTGACTAAGTTGCAAGAGAAGAAGCAAGCAATTAGGGTGATGAAGTGCAATGCATTTGAACCTGTAACATTGTCACCAGCAATGCCTTCGGTTGTTCCATCTCCATGTCCAAATGACTTGTGCATTGTAGCATCCCAGGAAGTCACAGAAATGGCATCCTCCCCAGACAATCCACTTGATTTTCCCCATTGACAGCTGTACTCTTCTTTAGCAGTATGGTCAGTATGTCCAGCTTCCTCCTCTCCAGGCTCCAATGTTGTTAGAGCCTTAAACATAGCCTCAGAGACAGCAACAGGATTTGCTTGGATATTGATCAGTCCTGCCTTCCCAACATCAACAGGTTCCTCTTCCCCTTCCTTTCTTGCAAGAGCAAAAGGAGTATGACTGATTTCCTCTACAATCCCTCCATCTCCACTAGTTTTAGATTCTAATTGGTCCTCAATCTGTTGTGCATTACCTGCCCTAATCTTATTTCCTGCCATTGCAGCTGATAAATTATGAATCCTCTCTTGTTTCTGCACATTACAAGCCTCCTTTAAGCCCCTAGAGAGACGTGAAATCTGATCCATGATCAATCCAGATTCTATCTCTTCTCCTTCCCCATTGTGACCTGTGTCATTCCAACAGCCCAAGGCATCCTGTCTCATTACTTCTTGATCCGTCTCTTCACCTTGCTCTTGGCCAAATGAAGCTGTACCATTTGCCCCAGAGAGACAATTTGTGTTGACAGCATTGCCATCTACTGCTGTTTCTTGCCCCAAAAACCCAGCCTTTGTGCTGACCCTCAGTTTTTCAAACTTTCCATCAACACATGCTAAACTCTCAGGTCTCTTATGCCTCTTTCCACTAACCTGTCCACCACTAATATGCACATCATTTATATGAGAAATTTCCTGGAGGTGAGAGTTATCCAGTGGCTTAGCTTCCTTTTCAACATCCTTATCAACTCGGCATCTACTTCGTTGACTTCCAGTTGAGCTGCTTTCCAGAATCTTGTCCACTTCCAAGGCATTCAAATTATCTTCCTGACTTAGCTTTCCCCCTGGCTGTGCCACTTCTGTTGGCCAATTGGGACTGACACTGTGACCAATTTCATTTCCGTTGGACATTCCCTTTCCAACAGCAATTCTTCTCTGATTCTTACCTTGCCTTCGAATGTTTTTATGCTGGATGGTTCTGAGTGGTTGTAGCTCATTGTCTTTGCCTTCCATGCTGACTGGTCCCTCATGCTGGTGATGACCTTTCTTCTTAGCCCAGACAGTTCCTTCCAATTTCTTCTTTAGAAAGAGGCTCTCCACTGACCCCCGAGCTTCAGTAATCTGGTCTGATGGCAAATCAACATGAGGACCCTCCAGTCCCCTGTTCATGGCAGGACCAGGAACATCATTACTCTCCACAGTATCAACGGTGATGTAGTTGCCCCATCCTTGCCTGCCCCCTCTGCCAGCACTCCGCTTCCCGGTCTTCTTTCCTGTGATTGTCTCAAACAAGATTCAGCAAGAGAGACCCAAAAGCTACAAAAACACATACCAAAATTGCTTGGATCAATAAATTGGCCAGTTCTCTAACCCTATTTATCTTGCAGTATGTGTCAGGTACCAGAAATGCCCATGCTGTAAAACAGTTGCACTCAACACAGATTACCCCAGTAGAGTCTTACGTGGAACAAATACTGCACCTTTAGGGCATGCTGACTCATGATCAGAGTCTTGATTCTGGCGAATAAACCTTCCTGTGGCCCTACTTCGTGTCACGCGAATCCTCCCAGTTTCATTCTGGAATCTGAAGCCTTCTGCCAAGGATGCATCCTGAGCAGCACCACCATTGCTTTCCTCCACCTGGAAAGCAACGTCTTTGCTTCCAGTTTGTTTTCCATGAAAACCCTTTCCAGCTCTTCGAGGCCTCACCACCTGTGCATCCAACAGTGCTCCCAGCTCTCGTGACACTCGCCCACTCTTTCCACGGGTTGATGGCAAAGTAGGAGTACCTTTTTCCTCAGGCAACTTCTGACTATCTTCCATCTTCATTCCTGCACCTGGTAAGGCATCCACAAGCAAAAACATTTAGCAGAATTCACCAAATAGGGTTTATACTGTGCTAATAATCAGAGTCGATATGTGGAAGGCAGTGCTCGACAATTCACCAAATACAGTTTACACTGCTAGCAATCAAAGTCAATATGCTGAAGGCAGTGCACAACAAGGATGCACTAGCATTGCAGGAAATGATGCATCAATGTGAATCTCCCTCTTCACTGCAAGAGAATATTCAATCTGTAACCCCTGCAATATCACATCTCCACTTACCTGAAAATAAAAACCCTAAAATGAGGTCCAGGCTTGGTTTCTAGGCAATGATGAAACCCAATTCCATGCTGCATCTGACACGAGTCTTCTCTCACATATGATTGATTGATTCTTACCTGCTACTATACAAGTTGGAGGCTGTGCAGCAGGCTCTTTGCACATGCTTGTAGCATGATAGATTTCCTGCTTGGCATTTCCCCTTTCAACAATTGTTTCTTTGAAGGCACGGATCTTGTTGAAGATTCTCAAAGGCCTTGACTGTGATTCTGGCTGCTGCTCGAATTCCGTAGCCGCTACTCCATCCTGAATGTCACCCAAAGCACAGGGATCCTGCAGCATGTCGCTACATTCTTCTTCTTCTCCCTCGTCAATCCTAACCTCAGAAGAGGACACACACCCTGCCAATCCTCCATCGCCACCACCCACTTGGCTCCCCTCCTCCTCTTCTTGCCCACGGACGTCGTCATCATCGTCGAAAACCGATTGAATCTTTGGCCCAAAGGAGGAAGAACAACCCATCAAGGGAACATCATCCCCATGCAAAACCCCAAACTGCAACCCATTCGCATGATCATCATGGCCAGCTCCACAGCCCCCACTACCATAAGGCCCCTGGTAATGCTCTGTGTGGAGAGCTCCTCTACCTAAGCGCTCTTGTGCCTCCTGTCCACCCGCCGCATTTGGGATCAATTCCCCTCTGCCGCCATATTCGCCATACTCAAAACCTCCCGCCCCTCCTAGACCCCCACAATTTCCACCTGCGTACTGATACTGCTGAGCTTCGCCCTGATTCTCAGAACCCATCGCCCCATTCTCGTCTTCCTCATCCTCCTCGTCCTCGTCCTCTTCCTCTTCCTCTTCTGTTCTCGCACCCCTGAACCCTAAATAATCCGGACCTTGATCTCCTCCTCGCAAATTCCCAAGAGCCGCAACACCAGCTGCGCCACCAGCTTCTTCCACTCCAAGCTCTTCTTCTTCTTCTTCTTCTTGCGATCCTCCTTCTCCTCCTTCGTCGCTGCTCTCCACTTTGAACAGATTCGCGACATCATCCCGTTGTCCACCACCAGAGTCGCGGTATCGGAACCGCTCGACGTTCATGATCACCACGCCGTGCGCCAATTCCAAAGAAGCTGGAAACTCCAGGTTCTTCGCCGTTGCAAAATGCTCAAACAGCGGCCCCATCCCATCATCCTCCATTGTTTTCTTCTCTTCTCTTCCCCACAACGCACAAACACACACCCCCTCACTCGATTCCCAAAACACCGACAAAATCAGCAACTAAGTCCACAACAAAAACAAACCCAAACTCCTCCGAATTCATCCCAAGTCTCCTCATCAGAAGAAGAATCAACAGCAGCAGCAGAAGCAGAAGACATGTGCATGAACACTACTGTCTCATCAACCTATTAAGAAACAGCGGCTACTGCTGCTGCTGCTGATGCTCCAGCGAGAACGATACTCTTAAAGCCCCCAGCAGCAGGCATACAGTAGTCCCAGGACCTTGTTGTTGGATCTTCTTCAACATGCTTCCTGCTGCTGCTGCTACTGGCTGATCATAAGCACTTTTCACATCATTTTCCCCACACCCGAGTCTGACGAACGATTTGCCACGATTTGTCTATACCCAAGTCTGACGAACGATTAGCAACGATTTTACAACGAGTTGCCTATACCCAAGTCTGATGAGTGATTTGTTGCAACACGATGAGAAAGATTTGAGGGCACGAGAGCAAAGGAAACGCAAGGCAGGGCAAGGCAGAAGCCCTATGGTGATGGTTGTTGATGCTTCTTGGGTTTCTTGTTGTTTGGGGGGTTTGTGTTCTTCTTATGGCGATCAATCGAGGACGACGATGAATGAAGGCGACGAAGAAGAAGAGGAGGAGGAGGAGGGAGTGACGGAGAGTGGCTGGAGGAGACGTGGTCGTCGTTGTCGTCGTAGCAGCGGTCGTAATTGGAGTGGGCTAATGAAGTAGATGAGAAGAGTGGAAATGGGTTTGCCACTGCTGCTGCTGCTGATGCGTTGTTTTTGTTGTTGCCTTTAATGTACGTAACTACGTAAAAGGGACCGATTGCGGCTTGTGGCGGCTTCTTCTTCTTCTTCTTCTTCTTTGCTTCTTCTTCTTGTCAATAGCAAACCCAATCAAAGAAAGAAAGAAAGGAGGAAAAAAAAAAGCGCATGCAATTTATTTTTTATTTCTTATGTTTTCTCCTTGTATTATGTACTGTAGTACTTTGGCAGCTTCAACTTCTAATTAAATTCTTTAGAAAACAGTTACTATTTTCAATGGAATTAAAAATTGTGAAGGAAAATACCGAATCCAAGAGATTATTTAAAAGAATTCAAATTTTCAACATGGAATTTTCAAATTTAGTTAATTATTCAACAAACATCTGTTGAAACTGCCCTTGTATTATGGAATCCATGCTTTTTTCTGGGGCAATTTTTTGCACCTGAGTGACCAAAACAAAAAAACCACAGTGAGAATTGTACAAAGGACTTTTTTTATTTTTTAAAGCAACAAAAATGCAAAAGTCACCAGATTGAGGGAAAATAAAAAGTCACATGTTGTCATATTTAAATTAACAATGAGTTCTTATTGGTTGCCAGAACCAGGCAGGATTTTTTTTTTAAATTCTACTTTACTGTCTGCCATATAGCCAAATTTAGCTCATTCCTCTTGTCCATGATCCCCAGTCCACATACTTGACAGAATTGATTAAAATTAGTAAAATTATTATTTTTATTTATAAAAGAACGCATCCTCTCGTATGTCTGCAATCTCCGAGTTGGACCATGGATTTTTCCAATTTTGTGGTGTAGCCAAACTGGAGATCATCCACAAGAGGAGTTAACCAAATTTTAGTTATACACCATATATGATGATAGAAAAATGTAAAAATCCTTGTGTAGGTTCAGAACTAAATAATGAAGACCAAAAAAAATTCAATTCAGAACTTTTGAGAAATTATTAACAAGTACAAAGTAAAAAAGGATACCTTAAGAGTTTCATTATGGTTATGATGGAGACTTAGGGGAAAACATTTTAAAAATATTTGGCATCAAAGTGCGAAACCCGCTAGGATACTACTACCATATTGGCTGAAAACCAAGAGCATTGGACCCTTATATATTTTAGCATAACCATTCAAACCTGTTGTAGAAATCTGGCAACCACGTCTTTTCTGAAATTTGGTGAATTAGTTCCAGTTTTTTTCACAAAAATGGGAATATTCCCATATAGTGTTCCCATATATTCCTTATTTCCCTTCACAAAATTTTGTTCTTTGAAAAAAAATTCTTTTGGAAATTTCTACATTTCTACAAATAGTTTTATTAGTGTTGAAGCTGCTGCCAAGGTATTCTACTACTTTACATAAAATGTTGCATGTCTTTTGGAACAAGAAAAAAGATCAGGCAATTTTTGAAAATACTTACTTACTTAACATCCTGTCTCTAATTTTCTTCTTAGCCTGCCAACATCGTCATTCTAGCATCACCATTTTTTTCTCTGGCAAACTAAAAACAGAAAATGCAATATACAAGTAGTGTATTTTATTGGGCTTTTGCATTTTTTGGATATATATATATAGTGCCAGATTCTGAAAAAAGTGATCCAAATCCCAAGAGTTTTCTGTGCTAGGTTTTGTATTGTAGTTAATATTATAGAAAATATGCAAAATATTTTAAACTTTTAAATCCTGTTTTATGGCTAAATTTTGACTAAATCTTCTCATACCTAGATGAATGCCCCCTTAGATTACATCACCAAATTGAAAAATAAAACACTGAAGTCACTCCTACACATCTGAGATCCTTTTTCAGGGAAATTTTTTTGCGCTGTGGCCACAAAAAAGTTTGGAAAATTTTGGCCACAAAAAAGTTTGGAAAATTTTGGAAATTTTCGCTTTTAAGTGTAAATTCAGAAACTTTTTGCTAAAATTTTAGGAAGAAATCACCAAACTTTGAAAACCACAAAATTGAAAAATAAAATAAAAAACACTGCTATATATACAAATACCCTTTTTCCTTGCCCTCATTTTGGTGCCCCTTTTTCAATCCCTTTGGATGGATTTTGGGCGGTGAGGGAACTAGTGGCTCATGCAAGGCAATTATTATCAACTAGTAGGACTTTTGTGCGGTTGCCCCCAAGTGTGAACTTGTTACCTAACTACCATTTCTTCTCCAAAACCAGTTTTTATAATTTAGTTTAATTTCCAATGACAAAGATTGGTACTCAAAATTCAATATCTTCTCTAACTTTAGTATACAATTTACAACATCATCCCTCATAAGATGATTGTCACCAACTCAAAGAAAATGATGTGAACATGTCAAACTTTATTAATGAAATAGTGCACCAGTGCATGGTATCATAGTTGAATAGCATAGAAGGTTTCTCGAGTCTCTATCAAATAACTGTTCAATTTTGAAGATTTCATTTCGACATATAATATATTCTCAAACATTCCCCCAAAAAATGCTTCATTTTCCTTCTCAATTTTTTATTTTCTTTAAGAAAAATATTTTCTGAAAATTTCAGCACGTCTAAAAATTATGTTTATATATATGTATATACATTTGCCAAATCTGCTATTCAAATAGGGTAGTATGTAGATTACATAAGGAAGGAGGGACTAAAGAAAACTCATCAAATGCAAACTCACATACTCACGCACCTAATCTGTTCAGGTAAGGACCTTTGGATGGGTGTGTGGTGTCTGGGAGGGGCCCATTAGGGTTGCAGATTGGCACTTGAGTTGCTGTTTGCTCATCCACTAATACAAAACAGAAACTTGGCTACTTACTGTCTACCACACAATGCCTTTGGGATGGGCACCTTGCCTTCGACCCAACTGTGACCCTGATTTTGGTAAAGCCCACAGCCGAGTGCTTTACCAAGCATCGAGACTGAACTCAGATTTCTTTTTTTTTTTTTGTTTTTTTGCTTGATACCCAGTGGGTGCCCTCTGGGTATCGAGGGAATTTTTTTAAAAAACAACATGGGTATTTCGAAAAATAAAATGCCTCATAGACCCACTTTTATTTTCTTTTTGCTGGGGGTGTTGGATTTTTGTTGTTCCTGTCAAGTTCTTAATGAGAGATCCCTAAGTTGCCAATGTGTTCTCCGACATGTTCTCAGCAACACATCACTTTGTCCCATACGATGTGTGCAATGATTTCCTCTTAAAACCTAAATTGGTGGACAAATATTGGGACTTATATGTTTTTATATTTAGAGTGACTACTCCTATATTGAGGAGTCTCTAAAGTTTCAGAATTTTTTTTTTTTTGTGATGGCTCAATGAGAGAGGCTCATTTGGAAAAAACATCCTGAACTTGGAAGGCACCCCCAACCTAACAAATTTGGATCACACTAACTTAACATAACTATGTACATTACATGACATTTAGAATTGGATTACTTCTCTTAAGGTCCATTCAGACCTAGAGGTAGCATATCTCAAAAACGGCCATAAAGTTAGGTTAACATAGGTGCTATTAAAAAAAAAGTAAAAAGTACCCTATCCCTAGCAGACCCTATTTTAGGACATTTTAGGACAATGAGAAATTGCTTATCTCTAATCATACATGGTATGCCTATTGATAGTAGTCAGGGTAACTTTAGGTTTACGCTAGTTGTTGTTCACGATGATTAGTAGAAAGTTAGGCGTTGCCATCATGAACACACATTATTTATTTTCTTCATTTCTTCTCATCAATGTTTCTACTCTTTAGAAAGCTCTTGAGTCTTTTTTCTTTTTCTTTCAAAACTCTCATCAAGGTTTCTATTCTTTAGCAAGCTCTCAGGTTTCTCTTCTTTTTCTTTAAAGCTCTCATCATTTCTCCTCTTTAGAAAGCTCTAAGGTCTTTTTTTTTTTTTTTTTTTCCTGAGCTCTCA
>Ga0209208_10002410_pt1 | contig 26732 bp, 21 predicted proteins | sample S1TSphfallax_3_FD_187694 | JGI IMG/M metagenome (GOLD analysis project Ga0209208, IMG submission 187694) | Host-associated microbial communities from peat moss isolated from Minnesota, USA - S1T2_Fd - Sphagnum fallax MG (SPAdes) (version 2) | ecosystem: Host-associated > Plants > Peat moss >...
TGTAAATCATAAATATTTTAAAATTATATATATATATATATTTCACGACTTTTTTTCACATTTTGTTTTTGGAAGAAAAGGAGTTCAAAATGAAATTCGTCCAAAACTTCTATCCCATCTGAAATTTCATTGAACCATTTCAATTTATAAGTTAATAGTTAAAATCATGGCAATAGTTAAAACATTAAACAATAACCAATGACCATGACATTTTTTCATAACACAAGCCATGACCACACGGTTCAAGGATAATGTGAATGCGTCTACAATAACCCACATTTAGGCTTTTAGAACTTTTTTATTGTAATGTCATAATCTTTTGCCTCCCATAAGAAGTGAAGATGGTTTATTTGAATTTCAAAGTCTCTTCAAAATTGATGATTTTGGATGCAAATATGGTTTTGACAAGGGCTTTTAATTTTTGAAGTGGCATCCCACATTCAATGCAAGCCTTTTCCCATTCCTACCTCATTTTCTTGGATTTTTTTCTCCATGGAATTGTTTTAGTTTACACATCTTTAACATTCACCTACATTGAACCTTTAAAAACTTTGTTGTCATTGATAACATATTGGTAGGCCTTAGACATTACATGCCCAAAACATGTACCTTCATAAACCTTGATAACCCTTAGAGGCTCAATAATGGAACCACTATTGAAAATGACATCTTTTTCCATTACACATTGCACCCATTATTAGATGGAAATTGCATAACCCACTATAGTCGTTTAAGACTTTGTCCCAATGGACATTGCTAGGAAATGGGTCATGGGCAATTAATTCCATGAGCAATTCCACCCAACAATTCAATCAATGGTCATTCAAGTCCAATCATTGCATTTCCACTATGCATATCCATTGTACATTTCCACTCATCATCCATGCAACATGTCAAGTTTTGGACATTGATATTTTGATCATTTAAAATTATTATTATTATTATTATTATTCGTATTTTTTAAAGATATACCTAAAGTGTCAATGCACATTACAATGTACACAATTAAAAAAAATTGGAACTACACATAGTATCAAAAGTCGCAACATATAATATTTCATTTGCTTTGAATTATTCTAAAAATCACATATAAATGATTTGGGCTTCAAAATATTTTTTTAAATCATGAATATGCAATTGAGTCATAATTGTGAATTTGTGTAAATGTACAGCAATAATTTAATAAATGTTTTCTAAAAGCCTTTATTTCATAGTTTTCCCTTTTTTTTTAACTTCAAAACCTCATCTTACTTTGGTTAAATGATTAAAAACACACTTAGCCCAAGTAAATTTTCAATGAAAGAACATTTTTCAACCTAAAAAAATCATAATTTTCAACATTATCATACCATAACGTACTAATGAACATTTTTAAAACATTTGATCTAAATTCCATGACCTTAACAAAAATTGAAAACTTTGATGCAAAAAATTGTTTTTTATGGTTTATTTTTTGTATGTGTAAAATTTCATGAACAAATTATCATTAAATGTAGTATTTTTTAGTCCTTTTATTGGAATTATACAAATGTTTCAAGGTTCTACAAATCAAAATAATTTTCTTTTGGACTATTACATCATTCATATGTGTATTGATTTCACAACATAATGCTAAATTGGGACATGAATCATTTCTACTACAAAATTTCATTGAATTATTTTTTTCCAAATTTCCACCATGATGCATGAAACTCAAATAGGTATTGAAAATTGTCAAATTGTGACAATTGTTTTGTACACCGTAGCATGCATTCACCTTGAAATGCAATTATTAATATCAAGCTTTGAACTTTTGTTTCCTCAGAGACCATCCAACTACCATTTTACATTGTAATAGAACATGCCAAAAATTACATATATCCAATTACAAATTAAATTGTGTGTGCATTATATTGTGCATTTCCATTATGCATTTCCATCAATCCATGGAGCTTAAAATTTGAAGTCAAAATTTTGTTAATGAGCATAAAAAATAACTAAATTTTTTTATGGGAATTTCATAAAACAAATTTTTTTTATCCACAACCACCTTACTCCCACCACAAAAAGGAATCATGGGTTTTGGAACTAACCAAATTCACTAAGTTCTAAGTGAAATCGAACAAAAATTGATTAATATGCAAATTGTATGGTTTTAATAAAAAAAGCCTAATTAATTATGACATTTTTAGTGAAATTATTTTGGATAATTACATATTGCACTAACTAATTTTTAATTTATAAATTATGACTTGGATATTATGAGGCCCCGAATTAAGATGACATGGATTAAAGTGTCACATCATCATACAATTATTTTTTCCATGGAATCATTTAGTCACAGGTTGTTTTTTTTTCATGGCATGTTGTGACAAAATATATGCCATGAAAAGAATCATATTTATTTATTTATTTCTTTATATACACGTTTTATAGATTTAATGCATCCATCAATCAAGGTTTAAAACTAAGCCCTCATGGAGATGCACCAAGGAATTAACCACCAAATCACTTCAAGACTTCAATAACATAAAAAAAGATGTTTAACTTTACTATGTTCAACATGAAACCATTTAGGAAATTTAAACTTTGAAATATGTTTTCTTTTTCAAATTTTATTCAAATGCTACAAATGAAAACACGATTTTGAAGCTTATTCAATAAGGTATTCAAAATTTTTTATAGATTATAAATAATCAATTTAAACGGTTTAAAAAAACTTAAAAGAACATGTTATGAATCAATAATAAAATTTACAATTTTCTTGGATTTTAAATTGACCTATGGGCAATAATCTTTATAAATGTGATTCAATTCAATGTGAATCCAAAGTTCTTTCATTAAGTCTTTAAAAATGTTATTTTTGTTCTATAAAATACATGTCGAGCTTTTTGAGGAATTAAAAATATTTATTTCCCCAATATGATTGGGTACAATTTTTTTTTTTCATTTTTGCAATGTTATTCAAATAATTGAAAAAATGTCAAAAAAATCATTAACCCATTATATTTTGAATTGCATAAATAAAGTTTAAAGTTATTTCAATTTTCATGTCAACAAATTGAAATTATTAAAATAAAATAGAGTCAAAATTATATTATGAATGAACAATGTAATGAATGTTATAAAATTAACAATATTGATTATTAACTAGTTTAATATATCACTTGCAAACTTAAAATGACCAAATGTGTTTAAATGTAATAAAATCAGATAATAGTTGCAATCTGTGTGGAGGTGGAAAAAAACAAGATTTTTTTCTTGTTCATTGGGTCTCCATTGATGCATAGATGGTAATGCAATTTAATGGGAATTATCCATTAAACATGGGAATTAACTATTGAACATCAAGTATAATGGAAATTCACGGTCCAATCTACCCATCACATTGTTGCATGAAGGTATCTTTCACCCAACATTTAATTAGGTGGACATTATGAGAATTTTTGTCCTCTAAAAGCACATTACCTTGTAACCAAAGGTCCAAAACAATTAATATATAATTACATTATAATTAGAGCATGAAAATACAAACAATTAATAAATAAAATGTCATATCAAAAAAATCAAAGAGTTGTACTATAGTTTGAATGTAATCAATCATGTTTGACTTTTTGACAAGTTGGACTTTAGTTCTGTGTGGCAACTACATTACAACTCATGTAATGTAATATTTAATCAACAATTATGTTGTAACTAGTTGTCACTAATGTTATGAAATTCATTCATATGAATGTTCATTCATGACTAATAATGAACTTGTACCTAACTCCTAGTTTAGTTTTAGTTCACTTTTAATTAACTTCTAATTAAATTTTAGTTCACTTCGAGTTCATTTTATCGTGATGGTCTTTTGTATGTTCTTGATGGCCCTATGTGATTTCAAGTTTTATAAGGTATGCACAATGTTTTGGTTGCAAGCCATTTTGAATTCAACAAGACCATGGAGTTAGTGTTTTGAGATTATTGGTGGCCACAACTTTGGAAGTATGTGAAGGAGTTTGTTGGATCTTATAATGTTTGTGTTTGAACAAGGAATCCTCATCATTGCCCTCATGGTCTCCATCACAAAGTGGGGACCCCTTTCTATTGGTGCTATTTAAATACTTTCACAATACTTTCACAAGATGTCCAAGGTTTAGTGCTTTGCTCGTGTAAAATATGCATTGAAACAATTTAGATTGTATTGACTTAATTTTGGTATTGTTTCAATGATAATTGATGTAACATTGTATTTGCATTGTATTTATGTTGTTTGACATGTATTCACATTATGTCCATATTGTAATGATATTGCATTAATATTGTGTTTGTATTTGATATACACTTTTAATTGTAAATGATATAATGTTCTTACAATATGGTTACAAACTCTATTATTGTATTGATTCAATATTGTATTCAGTTCTAAAGCACCTCTAGATCCAAATCCAGCAAATTGAATAGAGAGCATGACAATGTCTTTGACCCCAAACCCGAAATGAATAACTGAATGGTGTCTACTGCTGCTTGTCCATCTCACCCTATTCTCTGGTTTTCCCCCACTCAGTTAACAATAGACAAGTGAAAGCGCTATGGATCCCTTCTGTCTGAAGCTACAGGTTGAAAGAGGCAGTTACATACATGCCTATACTGGAGGTGTTCGTTCAAGTATTGGAATCCAGATAGAACAATCAACAAACCAACCAAAACTGCTCGCAAATCCTGAGATCCAACCAGAGGCATTTATTGTCACTGAGAGAAGGTAGCAGGTGAAACACAAAATAGAACTCTTCTCAGTGAAGATTGACAAAGCAGCTGCAACTGGTAGAAAAAAAAACCCAATCTCATCAGAGCAGTAATGTTCCCTAGCCTGCTAACTTCTGCACTTTGAAATATTGCGTCAATCATACATTATCCTTGAAAGCCCGGATATGCGAAGAAACTGCAGAACTTGCAGTGAAGCTTCACACTGCTAGGCAGTGATGAGGCCAACATGTTCAGCAGCAAACAAAGTTGTCTTTTTTGCAACAATCTTAGACTGCAAAGAACGCTGCTTGACTTGGAACAAAATTATGTCTCACTTGATTGCATCAAAAGATGCATCCATGAAGACATTCCCCTGTTTGTCAGTACACAACTTCATTAGCCTGCATTCGATCCTACCTCAATATTGCTCTGCCACCCACAGAAGCTTAGCCCATCATCAGCTGACAAATAACAACATAAACTCAACAACAGACACCTTGATGCGTAGTGGAAGAAAAGGATATGTACCTTTGGATGAGCTAAGAGGACATGGGCAACATCAGCCCAGCCATGATTGATCAAGGAAATGAGAAGTACAACTTACATGCTACCAATGTGGCATGTATCACTACCATGAAGCTTCCACCTTGACCATCCTGCTCCACATTGAGGATTTTACATGAGAATACCACAGTAAACATCCTATCATCAACGAAAAAAAATTTGCCTGGTGATGAACTGAAATGTGGCTATACAAAACTAGGTTAAAAAAAGCCCATGAATGTGCTCAATCCCTTCAGATACATGTTCCATGTTTGCTAAAACCACAAGCATGCATGCGTTCAAATCAATGACCTACATCTGAATCTTGACTTCTTGAAAGAACACCTACAGTACAGAATCCCCAATAAGCGATTTCATGAAGTCTAATAACACAGCAAAGCTTCAATATCCAACATAGCCTTACATGACCTTCAGCAGTTACATGAAAACTTGATTCACCCATTAGCTGCTAACACAATCTGCTCCAGAAAGCAGACCACTAATAATCTGCCAAGCAACAAATCACTCATTGATGGATGACACAAAGTAGCTAGCACCCTGGGTCTACCTTCTACCAATGTTTGAGCATTTGAAATGGAGAGTACACACTTGCTCCAACTTAGGGTAGTTTGATGCCGCAGTGCTGAAGAAGTGTAGCAACTGCATTGCACGTAACCAGTACCACCTCTGCACCACTTCACACCACACATGCCATCAAATGCAGAGGTAGGCAGTTTGCCAATTGCTCCACATCCACCTACACCACATCCATGGGCATCATCACCTCATTGCCAACTTTGTGAAGTTTTGTATTGTTTGTCTCATCACATTTTCACAATTTGGGAAATTGGTAAAAGAAATAATCAATTAATTAAATAAATAAATGTGGTGTTACGAAACATCCTGTAGCAAGATGATCCACACATGCAGAAGGAACTGGAAGCTCTACAATGGTTCTATCTGGAGATACTGATCTTGCCCTACAGGTATTGTAGTAACTCCTCACTAAACCTGCAGCTAGCAGTTCATGAGTGCACTAGATCAGAATCCAAAAACTCTTGAAATGTGCACTAAACCTGCAGGCTAGTAGCTCAGTGCAAGAAAATCATCAGCACTAGGTCAGAAACAAAATGATTCAGTGCAATTTAACGATAACAAGAAGCATAACTGTATAATAATCTCCTACATTCCGTCACTGCAGGAACAACCCATATCACAATTTAGCATAATGCTTATGCTGAGCAAAAATTTGATAGCTATCATGAAAATTCCTCCCTTGCCTAAAAGGGAATTTGTTGCAAGTGTTTCACAATAGGATTTTGGATCATCAATCCACAAGCAAGAGAAAGACGCCTGCCTAATCACCTGATATTTTCCAAAAACGTACTTGAGATGCTGCAAAATGAGCTCCAAACACGGCGCTAACTCCTCTGTTGCCTCCTGTGATTCAACAGGCAATATTCAAAAGCCACTGTCACTTTCATGAAACCCATTTGCCTAACTCATATCATCAAGGCATATGAAACTATAACGTGTCCTTCAACATTAGTGAACTTCCCCTTGGGCAGAGAAGTATTAGCATTGGACATCGGCAGATGTAAATTGGCCCCCCCAAGTGACTGTGATTTTCTATGAAGAGTGTTACAGCTGCTCTAAAGATCTCTCTCAGTAAAAAAAGATCTCGACCCATAAGCATTGCACATGCCAGCATCATGTATTTCACAGGCGCACATGGCAATAAAATTCAAATCAGAAAGCGAAAAAAACGAGATTGTCACCTATTCAAAGGTTGCAAATGCAGAGCGTGCAGCTTCCTGTTACACGTTTGTTGCTGTTAAGAATACGCCTGAGTAGACTTGTCAACACTGTATCGAATTGGACTTGTCCCTCTGTTGCCTTTGCTATCGCCTATAAGCAAAAGGAAGAATAAAAAAATACCTTGTCACTAAATCATCTAGAAACTTTTTTTGTTTTGCCAGGAGTGTTACTAAAGAAAAACAAATCCTGAAACTGTCTCCAATCTGGTTTTGTGCCTGCCTTTAGGCAAAATCAATGCCAGGAAGCAACAACCCAGGAGTGCCATTTCACCTGAACAATCCACTTGCTGTAGCTTGAAAGTGTCCAGCAAGTGATACTTCGGACTAAAGCGCATTTACCCTCCAAGAAGGGCACAAAAATGCTACAATCTGCAAAAACAGTGAGCTTTTCCTTTAAACCCATTTCATATTCACAAGATCAAACGTTCCTCCTCCTGGGAAATTGACTGAGTCAACAACACCATGCACATGTGGACACATGATTTGCTCAGAAGACGAGGTGTAGAGAACAAAGGGTTCTGAAACCATGGAATGGATTCAAGAAGAGGGACAGGTACCCGTGACAGGTGCGGAAGAAGACCGGATATGCATCCCTCAGCAACAGCACCCAATGCCAATACTGCTACCTCCCGCTCTTTCTAAGCTGCAGCTGTGGTAGTTGATAGCCTGACCTGCAAAACCAGAACCACTGCCACACTGACTAACACACACAGCTACAGAAACTCTAAAATTATTTATTATTTTAAAGAGAGGTTTCTATACGAGAAAACGGATGGGTCTTCATGAAATAGCAGTTGTTACCCAATGTTTTGTTATTACACTGAAGATTCGTTTTTTTCAGCTGATTGATTTTCTCCTTCAACCTGAAGGGTTTTAGATGAAGTGGGAAAATGATTATAGGGAGGAACTGGTACAACAACGGAACAACAAAGAGGTGGTTGCACCCAGCTGGTTGAAATTTCCAAAGAGAATGTTGTTGATGAAGCAAAGCAAACGATTAAGCACCTTGAGCAGTCCTTGAAAGCAGCGATTGAGATTCACAAGCTTGATTTGGAGGTCCTGAGAGTTGAAAGTCTGGCCAAAGCCGCAGAGAAGGAAAGCCATCAATGGGTACGTACAGTAGTCACGAGAGGCTGGAGCTCTATAATCTTTATTTTGTTGGGAGTGAAGAAGGATGTTCTTAGTGAAGAAATTTAGGGGAAACAGAATATTTATTCCTGGGTTTCTTTTGATGGGGATTGAAAGAACCCTTGCAGGATGGCAAGCCTCATGTATCATGAAGAAGGATTTCTTAGTAGAAGAAATTTAGGTGAAACAAAATATATACATGTTCCTAGGTTTCTTTTACTGGCCCAGGGAGCCGTGGTCTTGGATTGCCAAATTTGGGTGGAATTGGTGGAATTTGGGTGGAATTCTCAATGACCCTGGGACACTGCAGCAGACATCGGATGCTGCCAGGAATCCAGAACTAATGAGGGAAATGATGAGGAATACCGATCGTGCTATGAGTAACATTGAAGCATCACCAGAAGGCTTCAACATGCTCAGGCGCATGTATGAAACAGTTCAAGAACCCCTGTTGAATGCAGCAACAATGGGCAGGGAGGGAGGAAATGACTTGGTGTCCAGCCCTTTGCTATTTTTTTGGGCACTCAAAGAGTTGCACAAGGACACAGCCAAACTCCAACTACAACTGACACTGCTGGAACAGGACTAGGCATAGGAACTATGGTTCCAAACACAACACCAGTTCAATGGAATGAGGAGAGAGTACTGTGGATAGGAGTGTCACCAGTTATGGGGCCTTGTGATGCCATGAACCATCCATAACTTGTTCTGTTTCTAAACTGTGGGTTTTGATTCAAAAGTCCATCTGAAGTCACACGAGCAACTAGATGGTTTCCCACAAAACTTAGTTGAGCATGGTATTGGGAGTCCAGCAGATTCAGGGCAATTTTGAGATGAAGATGGTGCTGAAGCAGATGTAGTGGAGACAGTTGCTGGAATTGGTTTGTTGAGCTATCTTTTCTATTGCCAAGTTTTTGATCTAGTTTCCTTGCAGTGTAAACTCTGTCTTTTTTATCCAGTCTCTCCTTTCTAGCACTTGCTCTTCTTCTAAAAGCAAACATAATTTTTCTAAAGTCCGGGCTTAAATTGGTTTGATGGTGGGTTTTAGTGACCAGTCCCTAACATTTTAAATTTTGTAGTGAGAAATAGTCTTTCATTTGCAGTACTTGGCACTAATTAATCCCTTTGGTGGGTCTTCCACACAATATATTAGACTCCTGTAAACACACAAGGATTTGCCTTAGTATAGAAGTGTTTTTTTTAATTGGTTCCTTTGTTAGATAATTTGTTTGTATTTTGATTTTGGAAATCTAGTTTGTGTGTAAGTGAATTATATTAAGGTTCTTTGGAAAACTCTGCAGTCGGTATCCTTTTGAAATTTGACTGATTTCAGAACAGAGAGACAACTTTAGGAACTTGGGGTTGAAAGGTTATGCTAGTGTTGCAAGCATGCTTCTTCAATACACTAATTGCAGTTCTATCATGAAAATATGACTGCAGGTAGTTGTAAGCTTGCTGCTCAGACAAACTATGCCTGTGATGCAGTATTTGCAAGTAAATCTTCTCTTTACTCTTCTGCCCTTGCTAAATAGACCACTAGAAATTCATAATCAAAAATGTTTATTTGTGAGGTATCTGGTGTGCTTGCATTATCTGGGATGTGTGAGTGGTTATGTACTGGGTCAATTTAGTTTTAGGTGTAATTGAAATGATTCTCTCTCTTGCATGATCCTTGTAAGTGTAGTTGAAAGCACCTCAATAGTGAGTTACATCATGGTTTACATTCCCACATTTATTTTGTGTGCTTGTTTGTTTGTTTGCTTGCAGGAAATGTGAAGTGCATGGGGTACAAAAGGGGAGTTGTGATTTGTGAAGGAATATTGTGAAAAGTGACAAATGTAGTACAAAATCCTGTCGCTTGAATATCTATGTTTCACAACAAGCCAGGCTTTCCTTCACATGTAAAGGTCACTACAAATTTTTCCATGTGTTTTGGTAAACACCCAATAGTAATGGCAGCAGCAGAAGCACCTGCAGTAGCTTCACATGTGGTTCTTTTGTTTCTTTTTTTCATTCAATGTTTCTTTGTGTGTTTCTTCTTGTGGTAGTATGTATTCAGATTTGAGGGATTTTTTACAGTCTTCTTCAGCACTTGCTGGATTTGCAGCTTCACAGTCCTACCTTCAGACATTAGGATTTTGTGACAGACTTGGCTGCAATACTTCCTGGATTCTAGTGCAATGGTTTTGAGGCATGAGTAGCAGCTCTTGGAGGGGTTTCTGGTGTCCTTGAAAGGATCAGTTGCTGAATCCAGCTTCAGAGGCTCACAGAGGATCATTGCTCTTGTTGGCTTTGGTTTGGAGCTGACTCGTGAAGCACACAATTCACTATACAATGCAAAAAAATAGCAAGTGGTGAATGCAGATTAAAGCTTCCTAGCAACACCGCAACTGTTGCATCTTCTACTCAGTCCAAATGGAGCTGCACTGCTACTGTAGCTTGAAGCTGATTAACAATTTCGGGCCACTTACTTGGGACATAAAAATTCACAATGCGGAGTTTGTATTTCTGACCTAAGAGTTCGGAGATTCAAAGTTGCCTTGCAAGTATTGGGTTGCAACTTTGTAGTATAATAAGGCCGTTGCAGTTGCAAGAATTGGATAGGTTTTAATGTGTTTTGTTTTTACAGTTGTCAGTGTAGTCTTTGCAGCTATAATCGCATGGTTTTGTGATTTCCCAGCAAGTATTGCAGGTAGCATGAAAGCAAATTGCTTCAATGTTGTGCATGATACAGAAGTATGAGATTAATCATGATTCCATAGCACTTCCAAACTTGGGGAAAGAGCCTAACCCTTCAATGTGGGTGATGTAGGATGTATTATTTGATGATGAGTCAACAAAAGTTGTGATGTCATTATTGCAATAGATCAGGACAAGTGAAACAAAATATCAACATACTTTGTTGTTTCCCTGTGGATAAGCTTTCGTAAATCTTCTTCAACTAGAACTTTAAACTTCTCATAATGTGCCTAGAATAGTGGGAGAGTGAATAGTGGGTTTAGGGTGTAAACAAGATTAGAGGAAAGATGAAAGAAGCATAGAGAAAAAAAAAGGTTGAAATATGAGAGAAAAGAGGATGAAGGAAGGGTGGATGAAACAATATGCAAGGAAGGATGGATGAAGATAAAGGGAGAAAACGAAGAATCTTCTTTTATACATTTTAAATTGCCCCTGTGCAATCAAGGTTTAAAATTTCTTGTTTCCTTTGGTTGTTATGATTTGCATGCTTTGGTTGCTTTTGTTGAATGCTTTTGTTGAGTTGTCAAGGATCTTTAGGTTTTTCTTACTACCACTCACTAACAATCAATCTTGTATATGAATAGAAATCAACCTGAAGGAGGTGCTTGACAAACTTTTGAGACTACATTCCATTACATCAGTAAGTAATCTTTGTCTCTTTGTGATTATTTGCTGCTATTTCTTTATTAATTTGTGTTCAAATTGATTATAGATGTTTTCAATCTTTTTGTTAAATTGTTTGTTTCTATGTTCTTGTGGAATGTTAGTCTCTTTTCTCGTCAAGTGGTCAATGCCTATTATGTAGCTTTTTTTGCATTGCATTTTGTTGTAGGAGTATTTGGTTTTTTCTCACCTTGTTATAAGATTGCAATTTTGTAGGAACAAGGTTTTTGATACTATTGGTAAAAAATTTGTTGTTACTTAGTTTCAATTGTAATATGTAGAATGTTTTTTGAATGCTTGTAGAGTTTCTTGTAACATTGTTCGGATGTGGTTACTATAAGTTAAGATGTGGTAAATAAGTTTTAGGTCATTTTTGTTTGTTTTTTTTACTTGTGAATTTTTTAGCAGTGCACAAGATTGTTTATTAATAGTTACTGCTACTCCTATTCATGTAGGCTATTGTTTCTCATGCAATACTTTGTTTCAAGATGCATCGCTTTAGACCCAAAATGCAAAGCAAAAGATTGAACACATGTCGTGTGATGTTGAATCCTATTGGCCCCAATGCTCCTTTACAAGCTAGAGTGCTTACATCACCAAATCCTTTTACTGAACTAAATCACTTTGAAAAGGAGTTGCTAGAAGAGAATGGACTATTCAGGGATTTTCCAAAGGATAGGATAGAAATAGAGGTGTTACCTGATGGTGGAGGAGGGTCGACTCGAATGTTTGTAGTTGATCGCCTTCTCTTGCAAAAACTAAAGAAGAAGTGCAATTTGCAAAAAAAGACATTAGAGAGGCTTTCTGAAAGTTAACACATGGCTATTCAAAAAAACAAGGTGATTCCAAATTGTGCAAATTGGAATTATGTCAAGGTATTCGATTTTTCCATTTTCAATTAAAAATCTCAATAAGATGATTAAAAAAACTAGGATGAAGATGTGGTTTGTATCTTCATGATAATTAAGATGTGGTATTTATGTTCCCCTTACCCATAATAATTCCCACAAAATGTTGAGTTTTAATTTGTGCAAAAAAAACTACCATATATTACCAAGGAATTGTTCCTAGGAAAGGATGCAACAATCTACACACTCCATCCATCAATGGAGACGATGAAGGATGCAATCTTGCATACCTTTACAATCCCTAAAGAGGACACAAAAACACGATAGGTTTTTTTCTAGGCCTAGGGACTTCAAACCTTGCAGGAGCTAGGCCTTGGTGGTCAAATTGCCAAACAAATGAGGGATACAAGAGGTAATTACATTTGAATAGCCCGAGAGGAATTCTACCATCTCCTCCACATCCCGAAAACCCCTTTAAATGCATCCATGATTGTGAAAGAGGAATGGAAGGAGGCTTTGGACACTTTGAGAAATGAAGATAAGTGGCACATCACGAAATTACCAAATGGACACATTGATCCTCATGGTTCTATAACAATTCATGGAGCAATGGTTAAAGTCATTGTGGGATCACATTACAATCCTTCTAAGAAGTTGGATTTCACCTTGGAGCAAGCTTCTTTCTTTTTCTACTTGTTGGAACTTGCAATTGGGGATAAAAACTTGTCACACATGGATTGCCGAGTACAAGCCCACAATATGAAGTTCCTTGAAGACAAGATTGTGGGTGTCATTCCTATGTTGAAGAAGTTCAAGATCCTGGATCATCCCCATGAGGAGGAATATGCATAAGACAAATATCCTCTTAGATGTGATGCTTAATGCATGTAGATTGGCTAATTTTCCATTAAAAAAACTAGTGAAGATCAACAAGCATCTTAGTACAGTTAAAAGTGTTTTGCATGGGGAGGGAAGTCTAGTTTAGTTCACATTGCCAAATTATGCTTAATGGCATCACATAATTTTGAGGTTATTGAAACCTATAGTTTTGAGTTTTGACTTTATGTACTTGGATTCCTTGTTCCTACTACAAATTTTGCAATCTTTGCTAGCTTTGCTATGGAATGGAATACATTCATGAATCCGCAATATTTGCCACCTTGCTATGAAATAGATTACATTCATTGTTGTTGTCATATTGCTAGAATTGACATACTAGTTATCTTCAAAGAAGAGTTGTCTTTCTAATCACATAGATGTCCTCTTTTTGATATCTTATTGAAGTTGATGGCTTAAACAAGTCTGAGGTTATGATGTAGGAAGTTGTAGATAAATGCAAAAGGGAGTAGTTATCTTAGATGGGGGGATACAAGGATTGTTTATATACCTTCCATTCAAGAGTGTAGTGTTGGTGATTCCTGTTGGTTGCTAGTGGTTTCTTTGATTGCTTGAAATAACAAATGAAATAGAGCTTGGATGTTATAACATTTGTTGGAGAGTTCAAGGACATTTTGGTAACCATACTCAATGTTCATTTTTTGCATGTTAAATTGCATTAACAAAGATTGTTGAGCTATTAATTGTAGTGTGTGAGACTTACAAGCTACCTTTAGCACAAACTTGGGTTCTTGGCATTGTCACATGTCATGCCATGAATGTCATAAAGAGTAACCACAATAATAGGACAATCTTTGTTGATTCAAATGAAAGTAATAGCAAGAGTAGTAATAGCAACAAAATAGTTCAAATGGTAGGAATTGTGTGTGCCTAAAGACTATAGATGGTTTTCATTATGTCAATCATCCTTGTGTTTGGGGATTCTACTATGCTTGCTTAGAATACTTTCTGGAGAAGGAACAAGGGTTTCTTGGCAAAGCCTATGCTTCTAACCAACCTTCATTTGAACTAGATGTCAAGAGCTATAAGAAGATTGACTATCCTTTTGGTCATTACGCCCCTTTGTTTGGCTCTAATGTTATTATTATTATTTGTCTTTAAAACATTCATATTGGCAGTGATGAGTACATCCTAGAGTTTTTTTTACCACCTACTTGTGTGGATAGTCAAGAACAATAAGTGTGGTTGAACTCCTTGTCCATCACCATGCAACGTGTGTGTGTTGAAGCTTACACACTATTTTTAAAAGCAACTTAGGGTCACTCAAAGTAAACACTATTGGTGCATTGGTCAACCTTAACATTGATGAAAGACTAGAAGACGTTGAAGGTGACCCACAATTTGTAAATTTGAAATCATTGAATGGAGTAGAGATTGAAGAATTAGGTGAGTTCACAAAGGAAGGTAATTTTGTTTTCACATGGACATGGATGCTACTCAAGAGTAAGGGCCTGACAAGAGGAGAAGAACAAGTGAGAAGGCAATTTGGCTTGATGTTATATATACAACAATATTTCACTAGCAATTTCAAAGATGTAGCGAAAAGTATTGAAAATGAATTTCTTCTTCCTTTTCCTTTCTAAGCTTGCAAATGTTCCTCTCTTCTAAAATGGGTGAATCTTCATGTAGTTCAAATGAATTTAACTTGGGTTTTTTCATTATCTTACTGTTCTTTCACATGGGTTGTTGTGTTGCAATATGTCCAATGAAACATTAAATCTTTGGTTCATGCCTGAATATCCTACCCTTGGATTTGATATTGAATTCCATTTATAATCAAGTAGCACCTTTTTGATATCATGATTGGAAAGGTTCTTTTTCGAGATTTTTGAATTTATTATAAGTACCTCTTTTTAAAGATTTTTCTCCTAGCTTGCAAGTTTGCATTCAACTTCCATTTTTAGGTAAGCCTTGGTTTTCTTACATGGTAACATGTGTTCAAACTTTAGGATAGAAGGACAATTATAGTGTATGTTGTAATGACATAACATTGGCACCCATATAATGAGATCTTTATGTAGTAAAAATTTGGGTTCCTTGTGTTGGACCTAGTTGTCACAAAATTTTAACATTGATAATACATCTTTTGCTCTTGGGTGATGCTTGAATAGTAGTTCCACTCAAGATTCTTCAAGCATATCCTTTGTAATGAAAGAAACAAGTAGGCAGATTGATGATGCACCATACCACTTTAAAGAGTTTTCTTCATTGTTGGAACCTTAATTCAAAACTTTATTTATATATCAATTCAAGTGCAAGACTTGGATTTTTTTTTACTTTACCTATATATATATAAAATATATTTCTATATAATTTATATAGAATAAATGTAATGTTGCATTGATTTGTTATGAATCAATGTCAAGATAATGTTACTAGTTGTTTCAACACTTATCAAATGCAAGATTTGATTTATATATTGAATCAATGCTTGTTATTTGCTCATTTGATATTGCAACACTTCATAGGATTGTATTAATGTTGTGACAATGAGTACCATTGTTTTAACATTTTTAATGTGTTGATTTTATGTGATATGCAATGACATTGAAAATCCACCTTTATGAAGGTTGTAATAACATCAACTCAATAATTAATCAATTTGTGTTGTCTTAACATTGACAAGATTTTATCCATTGAATGTATGTTGAAAAAATGTAAATTATGTCAAAACAATCCCAATTCTAATTCAATACATATTGTTATAATGCCATCAACATATTGTATCAATGACCATATTAGCATTGAATCTTCAACATATAGTCATCAATTTGATGACTTATTAATGTATGTTGTGCCAATGTTGGTCATATTTTTTTCATTGATTTAATGTTGATAAGATGTCAAATGTTTTAGTACAATACCAATGCCATTTCAAAACATGCGAAGATGAAGTTGTCATCAATTTTCCATTGCCATATGGATGGGCAAACAAAATGAATCAATCATGTTTTGCAACATTATTTATAATGGGATTGGTTTTGAATAAATGGTAGCCAATCTTTCTTCAAAGTCTATTTGATCTAGAATTTTAAAACTTCAAAAGTCCTTTGCCACACATAAATGGGGTAAAATGTACATGACATATAATTTTTTTTTTAGTTTATTATACAAGAAAGCATAAAAATGCACAAATATAAAAATTGGTTATGATTTGAAATTATTATCATTTAAAAAGATGAAACATTGAATTTATAAGGAATTAGGAAACTTTCAAAAATTCATATTTATTAAACAATGATGAAGATAAAAACATGTCATTTACTTGGACAACGATAAACATTTATTATAACAAGTTGAAAAAAAAATTGTTCCAAAATTCATTCATATGAAAAAGGTTTTTTTAGGAAAAGGACATGCAATCTTTTTTTATAGGTATTTTCTTGTTGATTCATTATATCTTGTTTACACCCACTTGTTTGGATTTTGTAACAATGATTTCCAATTCTTTAGGTCAGTGAGGGAAGTGGGTGCTTTGTAAACACATGTATTATGTTTTGTAGCATGCCATGTTTTGTGGGTAGTTTGAAAATTTCATCTATTTTCCAACTTGGAGTTATGATGAAGTTTGTCACATGTTGGCTCATGATGTAACTTTTGTATAAGTAGGAGTACACTTCTGAATTGTTATAAAAAACAAGTACAATAAACATTGTCAATTCTGATGCTCACATGATGTTGCTATGTGTTGGGCTCTTAGACTTGAACTTGCAAATGATGTTACTGCTCTAGTTTATTAAATGCTTCAAAAAATTTCATTTAATATTTTGCTTGGCATGAATGATCTTTCACTATTAGATAGAAATTAATTATTAGACTAAGTTAAATGCTCATTAATAATTTAAAACATTATATCAAAAGATTATGGGAAATAATTTCTAAGTTTCAATCGCAAGCACATGTGCAACAAAAGTTGTGTATGATATTATTGTCATAAATAATATATTTTGTCTACTAGGATAAATATTTTGTATCGCTTAAAAAATATTCTTGTCACTTAAGTAGAATCTTCTATCCATACATATAGAATATTTCTATTTACATAGAGAATATTTGATTTATGTGGCAAGTATATTTTTTAAAGATTATGTGTGGCTCACAAAAGTTCAGCTCACTGCTCATGCTCACATGTTCATACAGTAGTTGCAATGTAAATTTTTGTATGCACAAACAAATTGTGACCCTTTTGCAATGGTAAGTGTGTTGGATACGAATGAATTATGTGTTTTGAAACATGAATGCAAACTACAAAATTCCAAAGTTTAATTTTTTTTGAAATGTTTGCCTATCCAATTGGGGGCATTGATTTGAAATGATGACAAGAGTGTTTTGCACAAACTTAAAAAGCTTCAAGAATGTTCTTTTTTCAAGTTGGTTGTGCCATAATGAACATGCCCAGAGTACAAGTGCATTCCCAATGAATCAATAGCAAGGTTTTGGGTGATGTGGATGAAAATTATGGATGTTAAACCTATTTACTCTCTAGGATGAAAGAATTAGATGAAAGTTGAAGAACTAAACCGTATATTAGTGGATGGAAGCTTTTCATTCATTGAATTTGGATGAAAATAATGGATGACCTAGATGAAAATCTTGGATGCAACTATTATTCATGTTCATCTGGATGAAAGTAGATGGATGAAAATTTTGGATGAAGTTATTATTCACGATTAGTAGGATGAAAATAATGAATGAAATATGGATGAAACCTTGGTTCACAATTTGGGCGGTGGCAAGATAGGGTAGCTAAAAATATGACAACTCCTAAAACAATGGAGGTGATGACTTTTTACCCCCTACCTACTACAATTGGAAATCTATTTTTTTTGTGCTATCATAGGAAAAACTACTACTAATCACCTTTAAGTTTTAACACCAAACCTTTTGCAAAAGTTAGGTTTCAGGATCTCAAACAGAAATTAAGAACTATGTGTATTAGAATAAAACTGATTAGAACATTTGCAACCTTCCTAGAACTCTTTAATAAAAATCAAATCTTGATGTCTGGGTATACTGCCTTTGTGATTTTGTTTTCATTATGTCATGATAGAGGTAGCTATATAATTGGAAATTAAACTGTCAGGCTTTGGCAGATTGAAATTTCCTCTCATGAAATTGGTTGTTGCAAGGCTCAATCAAGAGCATCATTTCATTTTTGACACCTGATGGAATGGGTAAATCGATTGCATACACCAAGTGTTGCTCCCTCAACTTCTTTAGACCTTGCCTTGGAAGGTCAGGGTCTGCTTGCTTCCAGTAGACAAGGGAGAGGCAAGGTCTTGCATTCCAGTTAGCTTACCATAGTTACCAGTTCAAGTGTGACATATGAAAGATTTTGAAGTGACACAAGAAATCAGTCACAGCATTAATGCATGTCAGTAATGACTTGAAGCAGCTGTGCCATGCCTGGTGACAGTGGGGTTTACAAGGTCTATGAAGTTTATCAGATGATGTCTCCAAAAATCCAGCTCCACAAGGAAATCAGGTACAATATGCTCTAGTTGTCATTTGTGTTGATAGGCTTGATTGCCCTTCAGCAGTCACTCTAGTCATGGATCTCATCAGTGTCTGACCTTGCAAGAACTAGTCTAAGGAAAAGGTACAATATCCTTGCAAGTTTGATGAGCTGTCCTCTGTCTGTTGTAATCAAATGAACACAAAATCCTTACCATATTCACCATAGACATAGATGCTAAGTTGTTGCTGTTGGGTGATTTGACTCACATATGGTTCCACTTTCATGAATGCGCATCTTGCCAAAATGAGATGCTTAATGCCTCCAAGATATCACTGTATAATTGCAATCAAATTTTGTATAAGATGTGCTCTGGCAACAAAGAAGCCTTGCTACTTCACTGCTATCTGGGTGTATCCATACTGTTACCAGTCCTGGAAGACAGCTGCTGTTCAGGAGGCTGACAGAAGCAACCTGATGATGGAGTTCACTTACCCTACAAGGTTGGCAATCTGGACAGGGCTGAAAGCAGTACATTCTAGACCAGAATTCTGCAGTGGATAGTTGAGGGGCACAGCAAGTTAGGTCCAACACCCAATTTCTTTACAATTTCTACAAGACATTTACATTCTCACTCATCACAACACATGTATTAATTAGAAACATAGGATCTAAAGGGGCTCTATTGCCAGGATTATGATGCAAGTTCTCATCTTCTGGTAGCTGTTTTCAAATACATCTGTTTCAACAAGGCACAGTTGAAGTTGCATTTTCATGAGCATTTGTCACTTTGCCATATCTTGGCTGCAAATCAATTCTGGCTCCTTGTTGCCTTGAAGAATCTTAATAACCACAACTGTGATTGAGGCCTGATTAGTGCTTTGTCACACATTGGTGCTCTCTCATGTAAAACTCTCATCAACTTAACTTGTCCAATACATGAAAATGGAAATCTAGAACAAATTAATGCCATGACCTTGACTGTTGATTGTCCTCTATGCTCTTTGTGTTCCCATCCTGTTGGTTTGTGACAAAGTTTGTTCCCATTAGTCAAACTTCTCAAATGCTGGTTCAACTTTCAGCTCTTGCAGGATTTATAGGACAAATGTGTGTCAGTCTGTAGCAGCTGTGGCTGCAACCTGTGTTCATGACATTCTTCAATCATGTGCAAGTAGAAGGATCCCTTGTGACACAAAGGTGCAAGCCCAGAAGTTTCAAATGTTGCTGGGCTTCCTGCAAATGCTTTTGGAGGCTGTTGACTGTAGCACAACTACTAAATGAGACAATATCATGTTGGATCAGATACATGGGTCAAAGAGATCATGATTAGTACCGAAATTTATTCATATCTCAAATAGTTCAGCTCAGCTCCACAACATCTGACATTGTGTTCAGGTAAGGGGTGCATGCATCTTATCTTGGAGATTGGTTGAAATTGAGGAGAAAATGATTGAGATTGTTCATGGAACATAGTTCACAAATCTAACAGACATTGCAGATCCGCACATATTGGCTTCGATGATTTAAGTTTTGCAAGTCTCACAGCTTCCCATCTGCAGTTTCCCAGGCTGCCTAAATCTGGAGATTCTGCTTCAAATACAGCTATGTCAGTATGAGCAGGTGGCACATACAACTGCAATTGTTATTGTTGAATACTAGAGTCTGATATGTACTCCCATCAAACTTGTTCAAGGACATATTATTTGCCAACATGCAGGAACTATGATCCTCACCATGGCAGAACATGGCAAATAATCAGTTTAAATCTATGAACAGTGTAGCAGTGCCATAACCATAAGTCTTTGAAGCCAGGCTACCAACAACACTCTTGTTTCTTACATAAGATCTTGAGATCAAGTGGACAAAAAGCTGTTGAGCTATTTATATTAACTTGGTATTTTATCAAGCAGTAGCACTTTTTAACAAGGAGAAAACATGCTCAAAACACACAAATCAGCAAAAAAGAGAAATTCACTAGCAGGCATTTAAATACAATTTATTGAGTTGCTATGAGTCATTGCATTACAGAATCCAATTCTTCATGTTTGATATGGCCTGCAATCACACTTGAATACTTTTACTACTAATAAACCCAGTTCTTGAGGTTTCATATGGCTTCCAATACAGTATCACATTTGGGTACAACTAATCGGGTTCATACACTGAAGAGAGGTGCAAGGACTGTATCGTTTTGATGATCTGCAAGAGGGAAGCCAGTTCCAACATGCAGCACCCTTAGTCTACATTTAATTGTACACCAACTTTGACTAAGGCAGCAGCTAAGTCACCCATCCATTGCAGAGGATGTTCATTCTGTTTAGTATGACACTGCACTCAAATTCTGTCAGAAAGTATAACACTGTTTGGGTTCAACTAAACATCTACAAGCCTTCTTTTGTTCGCCAAATGTTTGGGTGGGCCAAATTCTCCATTTTCTCATACAGAGCTAGTGGTAAAGTAAGTAGATTCCAAATCTGGCTACCTTGAGCATTAAAATTAGGGCTTGGGTTAGTGCTTGCATACTCTGGATTAGTAAAAACTGGGTTCCAACCAGGCCAACTAATGTTACATAATTAGATCTGTATAGTCACTAATATGCCAAACTAGGCATGATTACAGCCAGACTCATCTATATGAGGGATTGGGGCTTGATTCATTCAGTCTAAATTTAGTGCTGATTCGATCCACTTAAGCCTGCGCTAAATGATACTGTTCAGGTCTTTCAGCACCCTTGGGATGATGTGTGTAGGCATTGGAAAGAAAATCTTGGAATGTGAAGGGTCTGTAGATTCGAGGTCGTTGAGGCGTGATGAGCTCATCAGGGGCCACGATAGTTGCGCTCAAAGGAGGGTTAAGGAAGCAGGCCATTGAGAGACGCTTACTTGTGCCATTCACAATTGCCCGATGCAGTACACTCTTGTATCTTTTGTTGCTCACAATCTGCAACAAAACACAAAACAAATTTTGGTTAGTTTGAAAACCAACCTACAGCACTTGTCATGACTCATGAGCATAACCTAATTCCCACCTAATTTTGTAATAATATCTCAGCTTCATCCGTCTTCATCTTCTTCGAAGCAAAGTTGGAGCCGGTGTCAATTGCGGCAGACATCTCTTGCTCTCATTAGGCTCTTTTGAACTCCGACATTAACGGTCATGAAGAAGAAGAAGAGGAAGAAGAAGAGCGCAGCACCGTGCATGGCGTTTTGGGTTCATTGCAAATCTACTGTTTGACAAGTTAGGCGGAATCAACAAGATCATGCCAAAACGTCTTCAACTCTCGAGACGTAGCTAGCTGTGTCTGCACATAGATCTATAGGTTTCGAGTTTTATTTTCTAGAGCACCACAATCCCAGCTTGATCACCGCAGTTTATCCTGAAAGAGTAATTGGTAAACAGAACTCGACAACAGTTTCTGGTTCATCAAAGCGACTTTGCTCATCGCCCTCTTAAAAAAACAACACACTCCCAAAAGGTTCTCTATGCCCGGTTCTGTTTGTTTCTCAGCGGATCATCGCCCTCCTACAACAGGACACCTACCTATTTAGGTTCTCTGCACGTGTCTCATGTCCTAATTGTTTTCCCAGTGGGAGTAGGTATTCCACCCTCCTCCCCCAAACACCCTTGTGCTAGCGCGTCTGGCTGCACAGACCCCATCCCAACCCCAGTCTTCTTCCACGTGTTGGAAAACGATTGATCTAGATATCGTAAGGCCAGAAGCTAGCCTCGTGGGCGGCTACAACTCATGGCCAGCTTATACGGTACTTGAAGGCTCATGATATCAAGTCTACGAGGTCAGACACAGCTCACGAATAGAGATCCCAGCGTAAAATAAGAGAGACCGGTAACTTTGAGTCTCTTCGCTCCTATCCGAGCAGGACACACACACACACACACACACACACACACACAGGTTTTCTGTGTGTCCTGACCTTTTTGTTTCCTAGCGAATGAATAGCCCACCCTCCCAAACAAACAAACACCGTTGCACCATATTCCTACTGCACAGAATTAGCACCGGCAACCCTCCCGCCTTCTTGCACGTTTTGGAAAAATTGTTGTGTCCAGAGAATCATTAAACCAGACGACAGCCTCGTGGCTACAACTCATGGACAGCTTATATGTGGTACTTGCAGCCTCCTATCAAGTCTACGAGGTCAGACAGAGGTCATGATAGTGAATTCAGCTTCTATAAAAGTGGGGTCCACACACGAACGTCTGTCGAGAGTGGTAGTTTAAGTTAGATGCTGTCAATTTGTGCTTTTATCTTTGACGGAAGAATGAAATGCATCTATAATTTCTGCTTTCCTTGAGTCGGCACTTTGAAACTGTCCACCTTTTCAAAAGGAAGAAGGACCGCAACAACTCGACAGGTAATGACAGACATCTTATTAGTCTTGAACTTAGCGGTTTGTAGACCACGTTGTTCTTCTTTTACATCGTCTCGAACACCCAGTCGAACATCTATAAGTGTATTGCAAATTGATAGCAGCTCAAGGAAAGATGAAAGGAGCAGATCTGGGGTTTATGTGCCACCAAGAATTTTGCAGAAATAATTGGAGATGGAGTGTGCACCTGTAAGAGGTCTCCAACGTTGACGACGAAGCACTCAGGCCGAGGTTTGACGGTGATCCACTGCTCGTTAATCTGCACTTGCAAGCCGACCACATTATCCTGGTGAAGAATGGTGAGGAGATGAGGGTCAGTGTGAGCTCGGAGCCCAATCGCAAGCTCGGGCTGGGGGCACGGCGGATACAAGTTGAGGCGCATGGAAGTCATGGTGGCGTCCTCGAAGTAATGGTTCAGACGCGTCGGCAATAGGCCCAACCCTTCGGCGAGAAGCTCCGTGAGCTGCCGCGCCAGCTTCTCCACTGCGCCCATGTACTCTTCCAACGTCTCACTGCATTGAAAGCCCACCAACATCCAATATTATTCTCTAGACAATCCAGCATGCTCACAACAATTTCCTTACATGATTGTTTCATCAGGACAACAATCCAGGTCCTTGAATGAAAGATTGTTTGGGACTGCAATTTTCCGGCTTTCGGGATTTGTTTACCGAGAACTTGCTGCCGGTGTTCAGGCTCTACGGTTAAAAACATGGAGTTCATTTCAGGTCACACGTATCATGCACGAAAATATAAATGTTTTAGTGCGTCACCTTTTGATAACCAGTCAAAGACAAAACGGGTACACTATACAAGAACACGGTCTTGAGTTTCCCCTTTGAATTGGGCATTCACACAGAGCAGCCGTATAACTTCATGGCTACAAAATCGGCTATGGAAAGGCGAGAAAGAAATGCCTGATCAAAAGGTGTCTTAAATATGAAATTTGACCCCGCAGGGGCAGTCAGTATGAAGAATCAAGCGTCAACACACGTAGTGCGTAGGTTTACATTTGAGCAAGACTAGATTTGGTATTGAATAATGAGAATCCTAGTGACGAGTTTGGAATGCACCTAAAATCCTCATAATCAGATTCGAAGAGAGTGGAGGCGTATTCGGCGATGTTGGAATAAGGGTGCAGTTGCAAACTGAAGCTCTCCGCCCAGTGCCTCACGGTTTGATCAACCCAAGTGTTGGCTCCGTAGCCGAACTTCTCACCGGGCGCTCGATGCGCTCGTTCCTTCGCTTCCAGCGGAAGCTCAAAAAGACGGTGCGCTTGTGCTTCGCACCTCTCGATCAGTCTTAGGTCTACTCCATGGTTCGAGACCTGCAGGAACCCCCATTTCTCGCAAGCTTCGGCCATGGCATGTACCACGGTCTGCCTGTCGGCCTCCTCGCCCGTCGATAGCTTGGAGAGATCGATGACAGGAATGTCGAGGAGCTCCGAGCTCTCCGTGCATACTGCCGCCCTATCGTCTTCCACTTCTACGAACATGTCCGGCAGCTTCGAACCTCGCAAGAGAGCTGAAATCAGCACTGCGTTTGTCAGTGACCCTGAGCTCGCAAGCATTGCTGCTAGATCCGAGGGAGGTCTTCTCGCAGATGGTAACTGTTGTATACCCATGGCTCCACACAGCCCGATTGCAAAACCCTTGAAAATTCACCAAAAAGAAAATGAACAGAAGATTCAAAAAGTTTGTTACACACTCGGCAGAGCTTAGGGGCTTATGAACAGTTTCGAGTCCAATCCAGCTTGTTTGTCGTTGAGCCGTTTGAAGGACGGTTAGATTCGCAAGAATGGAGCTTGTGAACTTCCAAGGTTGACGATGTCCTTTCGCCGTTGAACGTTTTCGCGATGAACTTCACCCACATGCCGCTTTGACGAAGGCACAAAGTTCTCCTACGAGAGGAGTTTGAGCTCAACGTGCGCGGGGAACCAAAGCAGTAACTATAAACTTTTCTTAAACCACTTCATGAATTTCAAGTCTTTCGAGGTTTCGGGAGATGCTACACAAGTGCCAAGAACAGAGCGTCTGATTAGGCGACGGCAACCAACGACTCCACTGACTTTCCACAGAATATTTCAAGTGTCGGCAAGCGCGTGGACGTTAATGAGAACTAGCGAGTCGTGAGCAACCGCAGGAAAATCCTTCACTGAAGTTTCTGTGAAGGTTCTAGGATGATCGGGAGCTGGCTCAACAAGAACTCAATAGAAACAGTGCGAGTTACTCACGGGAAACTTCACTAAGTTGTGAGCTAACATTGATCGAGATCGAGTCCAGTCGGCCTGGCCGTTTCGAAGGGGTCATTGGTCGACGACTGGGCTGAGACAACGTTCTGAAGCCGTCACTATCACCTCAAGCCACTCATCCAGCATGTTCAGATCAGTTTGGGGTCACGTGACCAGAGTTCGAAGACCTGAAACAGAAGAGCCGATGTAGACTAGCTACCAAGCAAGCAAAGTAACAATAAAGTGAAGAGCTATTCAATGAACTTAGTGGGACTACAGGACGAGCTGCATTGAGATCACCAGCTGCGACAAGACGATATTCAACAATGCTCCAACGAGTGAAGTGAGGGAGTTAAGTACAGCGCTGCAAAGTGCAGTAGGATGTGTTAGGGTCAGGAGCTAAAGGTGCAGAGCTAGGGACGTTAGGCAGATCAACAGGCCGAGAGCGGACGGCTTTATATGGGAGGGGGAGAAGGAGAATCTTGTGGGAAGCCCCAATTGGTCCGACAAGACACGCTTCAGGACTGGTGTCCGCCATTCCGGGACGTCTGAGGCAGAACAGAACATCTCGGCAGCAGGAGCATCACGCAGCAGCAGCAGCAGCAGCAGCAGCGACAATTGGGGCGGCCTAGTACTGTTGTAGCGCTGACTTACACACCCAACAACCGCATATTCTCTGCATCTCTCTCTCACACACACTGTGAACAAAGCACACATACAATGAATACCTCAACTGGTCATTCATGTACTCACTTATCAACATGATTTAGTTGTTACCAGGTCGGAATACCAGGTTTTTTTTATTATGCCAAGAACCAGCTACCAAAACTCTTGTACATGAGTGAACTTCCTCTTCAAAAAACACAGAACATAAGGTTACTAAACTTTAGTACCAGGAACGCGATTAATGAACAAGGGTGTGCAGGTGATTTACAGCATTTGGCTATTGATCTCTTCATCAACAATACTAATCGCATTATCTCACTGGAACATCTTGTTTTTCATGTCATTGAATGCAATGGATTGGGTAATGGACCGACAGCCCCCCCGCACCCTCTCCTGGGGGGCATTTTCAGCATCGGGTCTCAGTTATTATTGCAGGGCTTGAAAGCTTGAAACAACATTGTTAGGTACTGCATCATTGTACCAGAGACAGACAGCAATTGCGCGGAGTTGGAATGGAGAGAGAGTGGGGTGCGGAGGGGGTGCCGGGGGGGGGTGGGTTGCTTGTACCTTTGACAGTTTCTGTGATGAGTGCAGTTCACTTGGCAAGGGTAGAAAATTGAATTAAAAAGAGTACGTATTTTCCCTGTGCTG
>Ga0209208_10002411_pt1 | contig 26712 bp, 12 predicted proteins | sample S1TSphfallax_3_FD_187694 | JGI IMG/M metagenome (GOLD analysis project Ga0209208, IMG submission 187694) | Host-associated microbial communities from peat moss isolated from Minnesota, USA - S1T2_Fd - Sphagnum fallax MG (SPAdes) (version 2) | ecosystem: Host-associated > Plants > Peat moss >...
CAGCCAATGAGGAATTGCAACGTGCACCAAATAGACCCCATTAATTTTATTTCCTTTGCCTAATGTTGTGCCTATATAGGTGAACAAACATTTGGACTTTGGACTTAAATGTTTTTATGTCTGGAGTGAATACTTAAATATTGGGGGTCAGAGTCTTCAAAAGTTTCCAGAACTTTCTTGTGATTGACCAATCAAAGAGGCTTATTTGCCAAAATAAAGAAATAAAGAAATAGAACTTGGAAGGCAGCCAAAAGTGAGGTGCTATGGAGAACATGTTGGGGAACACATTCGGAACTTGAAGGGAACATAGTGGGAACACATTGGGAACCAGTGAAAAATGAAAAAAAAAAATCCTACTCCCCCTCAAACCCCCCAAAAAAACCAAACTGAAAAGGAAATAAAAGCAAGGCGCCTTGATAAACTGGGGGTACTTATTTATTAAGGTAGTGTGAAGAGGGTTTACAGAACTGATTATCAAGCTGACTCGATGACCTGTTGTAGTTCATCCACAACTGAGTGATGAAGGTTCTGCAGCTCCATCCACCGTCCGCCGCCCAAGTCCTGGATGGGAAGGAGGCAGGTACTTTGGTCCACCAATTAGCAGCAGCCAATTGTCAAAATGATGAGCAGGTGTCAAAATTTGGGTATGTTTTGGTAAGCGTGTGAAAAGAGTTTGCCAGATGTCATTGTGGGGGATGAGTTGCTTTGAGTTACTCTGTAAGTGAGTTAACTTTACTATAGTTACATAAACGTTTTGGTGTGCAATCTTGCAGATGACACGTTCCGAGATCTTACCTTCCCTGGGTTCAACCCAGGTTGAAACTAGGGCTCATCCTGTCTTGAAGAAGATAAGGGGAGGGCTTACCTTCCTGAGTTGAGCCCCAAAGGACCCATTGTTTGACAATAATAGGGTTTAGTGGTAGGCCACACAAAGAAAGGGAAAAAATGGGTTAAAATAAGTAAATTGTACTAGACCTAAACCTAAGTATAGGTTTAGGTCTATAGTTTTTAGGTTAGGGTTTCTGATTAGGGTTAGTGTTTGTGGTACCACCTAATGGGTTATCTAAATTGATTTTTTACATCTATTACAACTCCTAGATATCCAATTTTGGTTTTTTTTGTGTTTTATTCTTCCTTATGCTTTGACCCTTTTGCTAATAATTCCCCCTTATTTGCTTCTTTACAAGTTGAAGGCACTTAAGAAGGTCTATGTCTAGTGTTTGATTGACTCTTCATTTTTCAATTAATCATTCCTATGTTTTCCTTCTTTGTTTTCATATTTGAATTATTTATTTGTCTTTTTTTTCTTTTTTTGTGTTTATCTATTTGTTAAGGTGTTTGTTTTGTTTATTTTATTTCATTTGTGTGTTTTGTTTGAATCCAAGTTTGTTCAAAGTTTTTGTTTTCTTTTTATATAATTTGTTTGTCTTTTTTTGCCTTTTTTTAATGGTTTGTTTGTTTACTTGTTTTGTTTGTATGTTTGGTTGTACATTTGCATGTTTGTATGAATTTGTTTGGAAAAGTGTAAGTGTATGCTTGTTTATTTGCTTAGTTAATATGTTTCACTTTTATAATATTAACATACTTTTGCTTGTTTTTTTTGTTTACATTGCAAAAATTGTGATTTCATTATAGTGAATACTTTTGCATTTCATTGCACTTGCATTTTGCAATATCAGAACATATTTTTTATGATTATGACATTTAATAATTGTGTCCTACTTTTAGACATGTAAGTCCAATTTTTTTAAAGATGTACCAAAAATCTTGTCACACCATCACCTTTATGTATTTAAAAAAATATTTTTCACCATGAACATGAACACAAAGTGAGTGATAATGATGTTTTTAAATATAGGGTGGTCTAAGCTATCATATTTCAAAATATGACAAGCTTTTATTCATTAATGTGTATGGGAATAAAAATATAGAATAAAATTAAAGACTAGGACTTACGAACTACTTCAATGTCTTGCGTGGGGTACACCTTAAAGAACTCAAACCCATGTACTCATATATCTTTAACTTCATATACTTTTAATCACCATTGTGACTACATGATTACATCTATATAATGTGATTACATGCTACATGACTACCATTGTGATTACACAACTATATATTAACCTAAATACCTAGGTAGACTAAGTTAAGCTCCTTAACTACTTAGAAGGCCAAGCTAGGCCATCTATTAGGAGGAGCCACATTTCCCCTCATTTAAGGTGGTGTAAAATCAATCTCCTCCTAACCACCATAAACCATGAATTTTCCCCCAATTTTTTTTTTCTATTAATTCTTATTTTTCCCAAACTAGCAAAATGACATGTTGATCTAAAAATTCATTACACAAATTTGAGCCAACATTACTTACCTACCTAGGTAGGTAGTTATGCTAGGATACTTTACTTACTTATATGTTATCTTCAAAGCTACTTAGTTAAGCTAAACTTCCTATGACTATTAGCTACATAGTTAGGCTAGACTAGGTAACTTGTAGCTTATGAGCATAAATAGTTTAGCCTAGCTTAAATAGGTAGATTCATAATCAATTTGGCTCCACATCTTTGGGAAACTCCACCCCCTTCAAACTTCACAAGGGTCAAACCAATGGCTTGCATGGTTTTGTGCAATTGAAATGCATATTTTGTTTTGTAAAGAAGAAAAATTGATTTTCATGTTCTACTATTAATAATTGAATTTGAATATGGCACTACACTACTACACAAGACTAGTTGAACAGTGATTACCAATAGCCTAATTCCAATCATCATGTATTACAGCAAGGCTTTTTATAAAAACAAATCCAAAAGATCCAATGACATTTATCCAATCTCACACAAAATCATGCATGACCATCTAGGGCATAGGGTAATTAAAGCATGGTTAGATACTCACTTTTGACATTTTGAAAACTCTATATCTTACCATAGTTAGAAATTTTGTAATTTTTATAATTGTCAAATTATAAATCTTATAATATTGATAGACCACCCTATAGATATTCATAAATATTGGGTTGGTCAAAAAATTCATATGAAATCTTGAAAACTTCAATGTGAAATGAAGAAAAATGATGAAAGTCACAACATTTTTAAAAAATTAAAGTGAATTTTTTTTATATTGGGAAAATTTTATTGCACCTTATTCTTAAACTCTTCATTTGATGGTGGTTTTCTTTTTCTTTTTTTTGACATGAATATTATATATTTTTAGTCCACATTTTTCACTTTCTTATGTGACAAACATAATGTTGTCATTTCAAAAGTTTATTATGAGTCCATTTTTAAAATAACTCATTCATATTTTTTTAATATGATGATTAATAAAGTCTATTACAACATGAATAATCAAAACTTCAACAATATAATTAATGATGAATATGATTTTTAAAATTTAAGTTTATTTGTAATTCAAAAAAATTGCAATTGTGATAGATTGTTCACCTAATTATGCTTTCATATCATAACTACAACCCCCTTGAAGTTCAAAGGGGGTGTGCTTTGTATGTTGCATATTTACATGCTAGGAAAATTAATTGATGATTATTATTTTTTGTTTTTGCATTGTTTCAACTACATTTGATAATGGTGTATATTGGATGTCCATCAATGTGGAACCTTGTTGTTCCTTTTGACTTTCTTAACACATTCTACATCACATTCATTTGATGGTTTAATTTAGATTGTGGATTCAAGCATTTAAATTGGCCAATTTTGTGGCTCTAATTTTTCTTGGCCATTTAATCTTTTTTTTATGTTGTGTTTTATTCTCCCTTCAACCCTATCATTATACTATTGTGTTGTTAAGGGTTCCCCATCACAAGAACATTATCATGATTGATTTGCAAACCCATAAAGGCAAACACTCTTCAAGATTGGTTTATGATTTTAAGGAAAATGCATTTAAATTTTTTTATGTAATAACAACTCACAAAAATATGTTTTCATTAAGAAAATATGTTTTAATAAATTACATACTTTGTTTATGCAAAATAGTTTATGGCTAACACAAACCAAATGTAAAAAATTTCATTTTTCTTATGAGTCATATATTAATATTAATATTTCAAATTATATTTTTAAGTCAATACTTTATGATGCCAACAAGGAATAGCCTTTTTAAATAACCCTTTTTGTGCAAAAATTTTCAAAATGTGAGAAATGTGTCATCATTTAAAGTTGAGTCCTGCCTAGGATTGCTCACATATGACACAACATTCAAATTTTGAAATCAAAATAAAATCGAACAATACTATATTATGTATTGGTTATATTCATTTTAAATATATTGATTATTATATAAGTATATGTATATTTCTACATCATACATTATATATGCAATTTATTGTGTGATCATATAACCAATAGCATTATGTACAAAAAATTTCAATGTTATATAACATTATACACATTTGATAATTTTATTCAAAATAAAAATAATTATTTAAGTAATAAAGAGAATTGAGTTTCATGAATTACATTAATGGATTACTTCTATTAAAAATGAGACAAATAAATAAATAAAGGAAAAACACCTAGCAAGGGAACAAGAGAAGAAAAATGAACGAACTGAAGTCCACACAAAAGACCCTTTTTTTTTTTCCTTTTGTGATGAGCATCTTTGATTGGTCAACACCAAAAAATTAAATAAATCAAAGCCTTTCAATAGTCCTCAAAAATTGGATATGTTGTAATCTCCTCCTTTGAGTTGCTTATATAGGTTACATGACTAAATTTTTTTGGCAAAAGGATATTATGGCATAAATCGAGGAGCTATTGGGAACATGTCGAGGAACACACCGAGAACTTGGGGAACCTGTTGGGAACCCCATTGAGAACTTCATGGGAACACAAAAATAATGGGAAAGAGAATAATGAGATGACCAGTGCAAGCACTTTCTGACTCCTTCAAATCACAAGTTCAAATTTAGGAGGATTTTTAATTTTATTTTAATCTTGTAAAGAACAAAGGATGGTTCACTTAGTTCCCTTACTGGCTGAGTGGACTGCAATGGTGTGTTATTTATTAGCACTCACAGGCAATGTGTTTTTTTTGTTTTTTTGGGCAAAATTTCGCCAAATTTCAACCTGAAAAATATGATCTCAAAACCTATACAAAGGGGGAAAAGAAAAAGAAAAAAAGGCCCAAATTCAACAGATTTCATAAATAAAAAGTTTCCAAATTGCCAGAATTTGTTGATAAGTTCCAGTAGCTAGGTAGCCAAGAATATAAAAGGTTTCTGATTTTATTTTTTTACTTTCATATCTAATCTGTAGCCAAATTTGGCTACATCATCATATGGATGATCACCACTTCAGCTACATCACAAAATTAAAAATTTATGAATTAAAAATTAAAAATAAAAAAAATAAAAAAATAATTTAAAAAAAAACCCTGCCACAGGCTAGACAAACCACAAAGGGTATGAGGAACCCAGGTAAAGCACTAAAGAGGGTAGGGGTTTCTGGAGTACAAGTAACCCATGGTGACACAAGGGTTACTAATTTAGCCACCAGGACAAATGGCACTCTCCTGGCCACCTCTAGGTGCCCTTTAGAGCAAGATGCTAGACATACTTCACATGATCATAGAGTCTAGACTCTACATGCAATAGTGTTAATGGACACTTGGTGCACAGATGACATTCTCAAAAATTTAAGCTCCTGTATTCATTAATATATCTCTCAAACGGTGGATGAAGCTCTTGCCAAATTCATAATAGATGTGGACTAGAAAAGGAACTCTCTTCTAGCTACCAAGATAGGTCGTCTTGAATTCGTTCTAAATTCTGGATCGGGTTCTTTGTCCCACCATTACAAAATGTGGGTGCAGTTCACTAGTCCCTCTTCTTTACTATCACAAAATGTGGGTGTAGTTCATTGGTCCTTTTTTTGTGCAATAGTGAATTTATTGCATATTTAGTACATCACAAAATGTGAGTGCAATTCATTAGTCTTTCTTTCATGCATTAGTGAATTTATTGCATCTTTAATGCATCACAAAATGTGGGTGCAATTCATTAGTCTTTCTTTAGTGCATTAGTGGATTTATTGCATCTTCATTAAATTGTATTCATTGAGATTACTGAATTCACTTAAAAATCCAATGAAATCACTTGACATACACTAATGCATTTTGTATGTCGAATGCATCCAATAGTGAATCCAATCCCAAATGATAACTTTTGAGACCTATATTTCTTTGGAACTAGACCCACAAGCAAATCTGCACAACATGGTTCCAACAAGAACTTGAATGGGGATTGCAATTGTTTTTTCTTTACGTAAGTGCAAGTTTTTAGATTATTAATAGATATTTTCTAAAAATATAATAAGGCCCCTTTTTACATTGACCATGACCATGGAAATGTTGAAAGTCTTCAAAACACATTCAAAGGTCATGCCATGGAAATTTAGAAATCATTTATGCAAAGGTTAGGGTTGTCAATGTAATGTAAAATAAATTTTATTGAGGTATGAACATATTATAAAGGAGCCAAAAAAATAACTAATTAATTTAGGTTTAAATTTTTATTTTTAACTTGATATTTATGGAAATATTTTTAGTATTAATTTAGGGATTGTCCTTTTTTTCATCACTTTCCTTCCATTTCTTCTTTCTTCATTTAACAAGTAGAATCACCCTAGATCATTATATATATAACACCAAACATGGCCTTTTTTGGCCCATGGGCTGATGAACTTTGTGCCCACCTTCAAAACCCATTATTAAAAACACCAAAAACAATTCATGACAAAACGTTTGTAGACCAACCATAGCCTTTTGGCTCATGGTCTAACAAATGTCCAACCCACCTCTATAAAAAAAATTATGAAAAAATCTAAGTTTGGAGCATCAAAATTTGATCAATTACATGTTTTTAAATTCATGGTCTAATGAACTTGTTGCTATGCTCACCTATTTGGACTTCATATTAGGCCCACCTATTTTAGGTGGGCATTGAAACAAATCCATTGAATCATGAAACATTATCCATACTACATCTAATGTTAATTTGTCATCCATATACATTTGCTTGGTCCCTTGGACCTCAACCTTTTATAAAGTGAACTTGAATCTTAAAATGGTTTTTCCTTTGATGATAGATTTTTTATTTTATGGTCATGTGTTTTCAAGTTCTAGTGTAAAGAAAACTTAAGTACAATATAAATTTAAGTCATGTGACAATTTATATTTGTGGTATAACAATTTATTAATATTGGGTTATGTGAGAATAAAGTACATGGACTCAAATTAGTTTCAAATTGGATCAAGCTTGAAATTCTTTTTAAAAACACCAAAAACCTTTAATGTGATTCTAAAACATGTTTGAAAATTGACAAATTTGCAATCAAATACTAGTTCTAAATTAAAATTAAAAACCAATGAAGACCCAAACTAAAGGATTTAAACCAATAAGGGAAACAACACTAGTATAAACATACAAAATAATATTGTTTAGTTTTAGGGTTTCTAGTTCAATATAATTATCCTGTTCATTTTTTAATTCAATGGAACCTCTAATCATGTTCTAAAAACAAATTCCAAACCAATGTACGATTCAATAATCAAGTTTGGTTACCTACACAAAGTTCAAAATTTCCCACATCCCATAATTGGACGTTGTATACATTTTACTATTAAACAACCAATAATATCAACCACCCAACTACAAGAAGTACTACCTATTTTTAACTTTTTCAAAAGCTTATTACATACCTACCTACAAAATTGCACAACTTAGTAGTACATGTTTGTGTAAAACTAAAATCCCCATTAAAGAGGTTTGCAAAGTTTATTATGTACCTACCTACAAAATTGCACAACTTAGTAGCACATGCTTATTATGTAAAACCATAACTTCCATCAAAGAGGTTTGCAAAGTTTATTACATACCTACCTACAAAATTGCACAACTTAGTAACACATGTTTGTTTAAAACCATAACTTCCATTAAAAAGGTTTACAACTTTGCAACTAGGTTTTTGGTTCAATTAATTCTAGTAAGAGCTTTATCTCAATGTCATCTGGATATATCTTTTACTTGGATACTAGGTATGGACAAGGTACATTATTTATCTTTATTTATTTTTTCAAAATTAATATGCCTTTTTCAAGCACGTACCTACAGCATGTAAATCTGAAAATTTATACCCTATCCATAACCTTGGATATATGTAAGAAATAATCATGGCCAAAGTTGAATTTGTTCTATCATTCAAGTTTTTTTAATTTAGGATAAATTTAATTTTAACTTTAAGAATTGTTAATTCTCTTAGGTAAGTAGATGAGGCTCTTTCCCAAAAAACTTTATTGCTACTAATATTTAGCAATGGGCCATTTTGATTGGGCCATCACACCAACCAATCAAAAGAAAATTTTGGGAGCTCCCCAAAATAAATGTTTCTATTTGAAAGTGTAGTGTGCCCCACCCCCCCCCTGCACCCCCCCTCCCCCCGCCTGAGGCCCCATATAAGCGAGAAGGGGAGAACTTTGGGCAAACCATATGAGATAAAATTGAGGACACAATGGCTAAATAGAATGGTTGCCTATGTATTGAGCATCCACCTCCATCTAATTTCTTAATTGTCTACTTACATTCCTTACCTACTTACCTATGATACCACTTACATGGGTAGTTAATTACCAAGGTTGGACAAATATCAATTGGATGACAAACCTTGTGTGGTTTTCAAGCCAACTTTATAGGTGATACAAAGGGTGAAGATATCAAAAACTTGTCCTTGGCTCGTGCAAGTTGAATTTTTTTTAATAGTACCCACCTTTTATTCTCATATTTAGGAATTTTTTTTAAACAATGTTGATAATTGGACCTAACTTGGATGTAATCACAATCCAATGAGCCAAAAAGGGCATTGGACCACAAAAAAAAACAATCAAAAGTGGATTATTTTATTTTATTTTCCATTTAAAGCCATGGCAATCATGGCAAGTTATTGTTTTTGCATTCGTATGAATGTAAAAGAATTCAAATCAAAAATGCATTTGATGAAATTTTAAGTTTTCATTTAGGACTTTTAAAATGAACAACAATGTGAAACAAAAGTCAATTTTGCTCATATAATAAAACACATTTGACGAGAAAACAATTAAGAGGATAAAGACCTATTAACCACATCAAAAAAGGATTCATATCATAAAATATGTGAAATTTTACAACTCTAAAAATTCAAAGAACTTTCCAAGATTCATCCAAAATTTTAGAACTTCAAAACAGTGTACCACACATAAATGGGGTAAAATGTACATGATTTGTTATGAAAAGTTATATTTTATTATACAAGGAAACATAAAAATGTAAAAAAATAAAAATTGGTTGTGATTTAAAATTATTATCATTTTCAAAGATGAAACATTAAATTTATAAGGAATCAAAACACTTTCAAATTTCATATTCATTCAAAAATGATGAAGAAAACAACATGTCATGTACTTGGACAACCATAAACATTTATTATAACAAGTTGCAAAATAAAAAATTCCAAAATTCATTCATATGAAAAAAAAATTTGGGAAAAAGGACATATGATCTTTTTCTAAAATAATCATGTTGGCTCATTTATCTCATTTGCACCCACTTGACATTTAAAAAAAACCTCGATTATAAACCCAAAATCCACCTTTGTACCAAATTGTATCACCATCCATTTTTTAAACTAAACACCCAATGCCATCACTTTTGCCCCTTTTTTTTTCATTATTTGTTGAAAAGATAAAAACCGGTTTGTCATTTTGTTATGTACCATACTGCCCCTTTTAGGTTCCTTTAATGCAACATTGACTATGGAAAGGAGTTTTCAATGTGACATTGGGTTTTCCAATTGGATTATTGCAAAAAAATACACAATATAGCCAACTAATGAAGTTCATAAACGTCTACGAATTCTAAACATTTTAAAATAGAACAAAGATGGCAAGCACGTGTGCCAATAATACTAATATTAAGAACTTGCAAATGGTGCATGAAAACGGAAAACAACACTTTGAAGCTAATGTTGGTGAAAAGGCATACATGTTGAAAGTGCATATCAAAAGTTGTGTGGAAGTTGTACAATTGCAATTCGCCCACATGCATTTTTACAAGGTGAACAACAATAATACTATAATCCTTGCTCCCCCCTTGCTCAAAATGAAATAATGAGATTCATTATCTAATGTAATGAAATGTATGACCTTCAAATTTTAACTTAACCAAGTATTGCAAAGGCTTCATTGTTTACCACAAAACCAATGGCATACCAACCATGAAAAAACATGTAGAGGTGGAACACAAAATCTTATTTAAAATGTATGTAGTTTAACATGAAGCCAATTGTGTTAAATGTCATCTTGAGCAAAAATCAATTATTAAAAGGCCACACATAACACCAAGTACCATCCTAAGGTTTTTCTTTACAAGTAATCCATTTAAAAAAGACAATGGCACCTAAAATGGCACCTTGGAAGATGTTATTTGTGATCAAGGGTTTTCTACTTCATAGGACTACAAAGTCCATTTGGTTACATGGATTAGCATATTGATTGTGCCCAAATGTGATGTTCTTATTTCAAAAGTTTTGCTAAAGAAGTTTTACCTAAATTAGTGCAAAAAACCTTGTTAAATTATGTGCAACCTACATTGGTGACATCCACTTCAACCACTCCAATTTTTGACCTTTAAATGTCAAAAGGCTCACATGATGTGTTTGTTACCATTGTAAACTTTATCTTAAACAATTAGGAGCCTAAATACACAACTATAGGGCTATTTGAAGCCATTGATACAAGTGGTGTAATTATGGTTCCTAAGATGCAACAACTTCACGACATGTTTTCTTTCACTTGAAACATTGTTGCTTGGGCATCTTAAATGTACACAACATAATGTGCAAGCTTTTTCCACGTGAAAATATTCCATCCTATTTATATGTGCATCATACATGTTTTAGAAACATGACATCAATGTGCAAAAAGTACGAACCCATGAAAGAATGATTTTTACACAACTTCCATCTTTGAATCATTGGATGAGAAGTTTGTGATATGTGATAGTGATATATTGGCAATGGCAATGGCATATTACATCTTCAATATTTTCATGGGCTTTATTGTAGTTTTAATCCCTTCTTTTGCCATGTCATGGATTAATTTTCATTGTTTCAAAATTCAAACATTGTCTCAAATGTTTATAGTAGACTTATGTGGTTTTTGGGTTTTGTTGGTTCTTCAAGGTTGCAAGTTTGCAAGCCAAGTATTGTTGTTATAAAATGCTTTGACATTTTGGTTAATCATTGCAAAATCATGTACCATCTCCACAAACATGGGCAATTTATGAAGTTGAATATGGCTTCCCAATTGTCACATGTGTTTTGAATCAAAATCATGGCCATTCACTCTTTCGTAACACCTAGGAATTTGTCATTTCCACCTATCATGTGGCAAATGCATGAATGGGTGGAGCAAAAATGGTTGAAACTTGACAAACACATCTTCATAAATCAAAATTTTCCTATTTCCAAATTTTGCTCGTATTAGCATGTTAAAAATGTATCTAGTAAAATATGTCACATTAACATGTTAATAGGAGCCCAAAAAGGTACCAAGTGTCCCTGAAGTTTTCAAACAACAATAGATATGTTTTTGTTTGACATTTTGAAATTATGTTAATCATTCCAAGTTATGTAAAATGACTAAAATGAATGTTGATGAATACAAATTTAAAATTAATTAAACTTAATTTTGGGTTTTGGTTTTAGTAAAGGACTCTTGAACTTGAATAACTATTGCATCAAAAGTAGTTAATTTTGCAAAGGACTAAAGTAAAAGAATTTTTTAATAAAAAAATTGATGGGAAAAAAATTTAAATCGTAATAACCAACTACTTGCATTCAAAAAACACTTGCAAATTAAAAGTTATGGAATTTGAAATTTCTACAAATCCAAAGTATGTTTCAAAATCTCAAATTTTCAAGAGTCTTTTACCACATGTAAATGAAGTGTAATGTATACAACATATAAAGCAAAGTCGTAGCCATTTGAAAATAAGATCAAAAAGAAAATTTAACACTAATTACCATGCTTTAAAGATGTTTATGGGTAATCTATACTCACTATGTTTAATATCATTTAAAAATTATTCAAATTTCCCATAATTAAAATCATTGTTATACAAGTCCACCAAAAAAATTCAATATTAACTTATGTTAACACTTTCAAACATGTAAAATAAATCATTGATTAGACCTTAAGTGGGTAATGCTTTCATGATTGCTCCCAATTAGAATTAACAAGATGGTTAGTGTTATATTTATTTATATTTATTTAAATATAAACATTTAAATTTAAATATACTTGAGATGTAATTTATTAAACATGTAATATCATGTACAACATTTTAAAATGTTATATAAAGCATTAATATTATGTAAATTTCATGATTATTAATCTATACACATATATGATTTTTAATGACTATCTTTTATTATTTTTTATTATGAATAATGAATTTTCATCTTTTTTTAAAGGTCTTTTTAGTTCATTAAATGTGATTTTATATAAATTATTTAAAAAATCCAACTTGTATGACCACATATTTTGATAAATAAATAAATAAATAATTTTAATAAATAATAAATTTGGATCAAATTTTATATTTTTAACAACACATTATATGGAAACTTGCAAAACAATGTTTGTTTCAAGCATATTGATTTCTTTTGAAATCCTTTGGATAGAATTAATATGATTATATATCATTATTTAATGTCAAAAAAAATCAACAAGGATATTCACCAAAATAAACCTTTGAGCAAGAGTCCCAACTTGAATGTTTTTTGGGTGAATATTCACAATACAGTTCAAATAAAATTTGAACAAGTTCAACATTTTCATTTTTTATCTATAAATATTTTTTCAATCACAAAATATGGGAAATTTTTGCCAAATTTTCAAAACCACAATATTAAAAGAAAAAAAACACTTTAAACAAGCCATAGCATAATAACAAGCTTCATGAAAATTTTATGTTGTAGATCCAAGCTAAGATCAATTTTGCGGACTTAATCTTACACCAAAATTTACATATAATTTTTAAACTGCGTTATTAAACCCATTACATCCAAATGACAACATATCATATCAATACATTATTTTGTTGAAGGTGAATGAAAGTTTTCAACTTGCAAATATGAACTACCCCCTCATCAAGGTTCTTTCATTTTGAAAAATTGGTCAAACAAGGTCAATGGCATACATAGTAATTTTTTAACATATGACCATACTCATGTAAAGTCATGTAGTCATGAAAATGGTGATACTCATAAAAATGGTTTAATTGCAAAGCATATGTTATTGCATGACTAAATTGGGACACTAGTCATATATGTTCAAGTCATGGATGCCATGTTTTGGCATAGTGAAAAATGTAATTGAAAATGGACAAAGGAAAAGACATATCAAAAGGGGCCCTACTAGTTAAAGGAAAAAATAGATATCCTTTAATTAGCTCCTTCAAAAACAATGATGCCAACTAGTCGTTATGACTAGTAGAAGACAACAATATTAAGCATTTCAACAACATCAACACAAGGAATTAAAGCAAAATGGGTTTGGAAAAAGGCACAAAACAAAGCTACAAGCAATAACAAATTGATTTTTTTTGAATTGTGGAGCAAAAGGAATGAGATTTTGAAGTTTGAAGAAGTGTCAACAATATTTTTTAATTCAATTCACAACTCCAACACAATTTTCAAAAGCAACAAGTTAATTACATTGAATCCACACCGAATTTAGAGGCTAAGGATAAGATTGAAAACAAGTTTGAAGAAGAGTTTGGAAGTATCAAAAGGTAGGGCTTGAAAGCTACCTGATTGAAATTGTTGAAAATCCTTCTTGGTATTATGATTTTAGTGTCATTTTAACGTCATAGGAGATAAAGACTTATTAGTGTCTTTGAGATATGTAAAAGCTAACAATTCCACCACAATAATATCTAATGAGACCCATGATGTGATTGGAAAAGGCATGGTTTTGGCTTGTTTTAAATCTAAAGGAATAAAATCAACCAAAAGTTTTTTATATGTTCCTAACATTCAGAAAAACCTACTTTCTAATTGGAATAATTGTAGATGTTGGCCATACAATGAAGTTCTTTTCTTTAATCTATTTTATTAAGGATATGAACAAAAAAGTCTTCATTTGAAAAAAAAAACTAGAATGAAAGTCAAGGGTCCATATTAACTTAAAGAAAACCTTATGTACAAATCAAAAGTCAATTTTACATCACAAAATAGATTGACCTCAAATCATAGAAAATAATTAATGTAGCCTTGGGTCAAGTTTGACATCAAATCATTTTTGAAAACATTAAACAATTTTTTTAGAGAAACAAACATTGAAGTGCTGAAAAATGTCATAAATGTACCTTGGAACTAATGAAAAATCTGAAAATTTTAAAAAAGCTTGTGAGAGAAGTCATGTAGCCTTGTGTGCCAAGAATGAAGCTCTGCCCACACCAAGAGTGAAGCTCTTTGTGCCACTACCATTTCCTCAACATAGTTTACATGTTCATCAAGCTTAAGTTGCTTGAATTGACTGAATATGAAGCTGAAGTTTATATTGAACTACATGTTGTCTTGAGAATTAAAGTTGTTTCAACCTCACAAGAACTAGTGTGTATATATGTTAATACCTAGTAGCAATTTTGTATTGTTGCTAGTAGTATTATTATTCTTAGGTTACATGTTGAAGTAGTATCTGCCACTTCTGTAGACTTTAACAATGAAAGCTTTCACTACTTACGAAATGTTATTAGATCTTAATCTTGGACTGCCACCTTTGTGGGTACTTTGATTATTTTCTTCTTGTTGGGTGTTGTTAGGATCCAAGTTTTTGAAAGAGAAAGAAAAGGAAAAGGAGAATTCATGATTGTTGTTCTAGCCACCACATTCTTGGAAGTTGTTGTAGTTCAAGTTGTTACAACTTCTTCTTGCTGAATTGGCAGCTCAAAGTGATTGAACTCATGTTCCAGATACCCATGAAAAACATGTGAGCTACTACTTGATAAAAGGAAAACTTGGATGCAAAAATATTGCTCGAGCTTTCGATTTCAAGACCATGAAACCTAGAAACTACCCTTTTACTAAAACGTAGAAAAACATGAATCTTCAAGGCCTTTGCAATTTTGTTGAAGTGGGCTAGAAGATGTGTAGCCATCAATGACAACTTACCAACACAACTTGAACAACATGGCACACATATTGAGGATCCCTTGTGGAGTATTTTTTGATCACATTGCCAGATTCATACCCAAGGCTAGTGCTTCACTCCTATTAGTGATGATGATCAATAATAAGTACCTAGTATGCAAAATTAGTATCTTTTGCTAGTCTATAAGAATTGCATGCATTAGTCTTTTCAATGCCAATATAATTTGTTCATGATGTGGGTTTTGAAACTATTGAGTTCAATCATGTAAGATTTTGTTATGGCTTTTGTTATCAATTGGATGATGAAGGTTCAAACTAGAACCACTACCTCCATTGCACCATGATCCTTTGATATTGTGGATTGCATTATATCTAAGGAATTAAGTTTGGTTGTTTTGTAGGCATTATTTGTATCCTCTACAACTAGTAGGAGGCTTGTGCCAAGAGCAAGTAGAAAGTTGTGATGAACATTGGATACAATGATTTAGTTTTTGCAAGTGCACAAGGATTATTTGGAAGCAAGGGTAGAGGTTTTGGTCAAAACATCATATCATGTTTTTTCCTTACTAACTTCAAGTTTTTTTTCTTCCTTTCATGTTACACAATAGGGGCAAAACCTCCCAAATTTGTTATTTTAATGTGTTGTTGGTTGAAACCCACAAAATTTCATTAGTCAGGAACTTCAAGGTTTTTAGTTGCAATTTCAAAGTTTTGAAGCCAAAGTTTTTTCACTTAAGCAAAAGGAGAAACACTTTTTCAAAAAATGTCATAATTACATATCACTATAAGAAATTGCATTCATCCAAACCACATTACCCTACAACTAAAACTCAAAAAAAAACTCGTACATTGTGCAACTATCCCCCTAGAAATATGGTGTATTAATAAATAAATTGCCACATTAGAAAATTAGTTAGTTGAATTATAGTTGCAAGTGCCAATTACTTTAGAACTATTGTAAATGTGTCACTAAAGAAACAATTATGTTGCAACAAGTGTATACTGTACATACATGCAATGATGTCACATGTCCACATTTTCACCACCCATTATGGGATAAATCTACAATTAGTTTTTTATTATGCTTCCCATTGATACAATTAGTATGACCACTAGTGTGTCACTACTAAAGTATTACTATTCAAATATGTTATGACTATAATATAACTATTTATAACTTAATAAAATACATATTCATCAATTTTTTATATCTTCATCATATGTGCTTCATTTTCAAGGATTTAAAATGTTGTGGGAACATTACTTCAAGCTCTAGGAATCATCTTTGAAGTGTAAAAGAGAAGGAGTAATGAAAATATAACAAGAAAAAAAATAAGCCTTCCAACTAACAAAACACGTTTTTTTCCTTTTTTCCTCTTTGGACCCCTTCTACTTTCAAACCTCATAACTTTCTTATTCATTTTAAATGATTTAAAGTTCTATAGAAATGCCACCTAAATTTTTACAAATCATCTTTGAAGTCTAATAGCAACAAATATATATATATAAGGATTTTTTTGAGTGTTTCGGAATTGGCCTTTGTAGCATTTGGTGATTTGTTTTTTTGAATTCTTGACCCCCTCTACTTTGGGGGGGCTATAATTTTTTCAATTATACTCCATTTTTGACATTTTTTTTTGTGCCACCTACACCAATAGGAGGGGTTCAAGTTTTTTTTAACACTAAAAACAATGGAATCCTCCCCTTGAATATGGTATGCACTACGAGTTTAAATGTTATAGTTGTAATTTGATTGCAAATCAATTTGCAATTAAGGAACTAAAATATTTAACCCATATGTTTTGTCTTTGAATCCCATGTTACAAATTATATAAATAAGGCTTGTTCTCTTATATTCTCACATTAAAATACAAGTGCCATTTTGGGATGAGCTCGAACAAGCTTAACCTAAAGGCAAAACATAAATTTAAAAAAAATAAATCATGGTTATTCCTTAGTTCACTTAATCTTGGGGTTTCTTACCTACTTAACTACCTTGGTAAGTAAGTAGGTCCTATTTTTCTACCTATTTATGTAGGTAGGTAGGTTTTAAGTAAATACATAAATATGTAGGTTTAAAAACCTACCAACCTATTTACCTATGGTTATGTACGACCTACCTAGCTATTAAAAAATAAAAAATTGTTTCCAAAATACAATTAACATGCCATGTGGAATTTTTTTTATTATGCCATGTGTCACAATCTTGCACCATCATTAACAATCATAATGGACAATGGAGATCAATATTTCGAAAAAAATAATTTTTATGTCCAAAAAATTTCATAGTGCCACATGTTAGATTTTTATAAGTGGATGACAATTAATGATGTCAACAATACATCATGGGTGCAATTATAATGGAGTTGCATAGTAATTGAAAATGAGTTGTTTTGGCAAAGTTGCAATTGAGTTGCAATGAATTACACTATATATATGGTGAGTTGCAATTTGCAACTCATGCAACTTGTTCATTAGCACTCATAATGTATAAATACAATGAGTTGCAAGTGTCTTCTACAACTCAAAAATTGAATTGCAAGGCTAGTCGCAAAACACCATTTTTTCATAATGTATGAAGAATGGAACCGATTTTCAAACCAGTACATTGACTATCTTTGATTAAAGTTTGTTAAATCAGGCATGTATAGGTGTGCATTTATAGTTGCCTCTATTGGGAACTATGGGGCCTTCTTTGTTGATGGATTTGAACATAAGCAAGTTTCAAGCACCGAATGCCTCAAATGTAATGTCGAATCCATTTGTACTAAGTACTTGATATGTGTTTTCATTTTCCTTTCTCTTTTAGTTTGTAATCTATCTCACCCAACTGCTTGTAATGGTTGTTTATTCACAAATTCATGAAAATGAGTCCCATATGAAAATGGGTTCAATCACAGTTGGGGTTCCAAAAAGAAGTGTCTAACTAAAAAAGGATTTTAATGGGAAATTTTAGATTTTCACAATGTCTAGTATATTACAACTATGGTGTATCTTTGTGTTCCTACAATTAAAGTATTTAAAAAACAAGCTATAAAAAAATCCAACAATTATTGGATGTTGTATATAATTCCTTTTGAGTCCTTTAACTAATTTATGGTCAAGTGTCCATATTACATTTTTTTGTTAACTTGGAATGCAAAGGGATGCATGAAATGATGCAATTGATTTCAGACTTTTTATATAAGAAAAACATGTTTCCCTTTATGCAACTACATGTTCATTATGTCAATTTGATGAAAAAAAATCACATGAAAATTTCAAAGTCTTGAAATTTTGAAGCAAAGGGCTACAAGGGAAATGATATATTTATTAAATAATCATGACTATTTGTTTTATATCCATTAAATTCAAAAAAATTAGCTTTAGATACAGGTCACATGTGCAGGAAATAATAATGTGAATAAAAATTGATTTTAAAAGCCCACTTTTTCATTTTCTATGTTTATGTTTGCAAACCAAAATATTCATACACAATTATGTATGCATGTGAAAAATCACCGCCACCACATAAATTATTTTATATTGGACTATTCAAATTTTTTCATTAAAATTTGTTTCATGTAAATGTTATTTGTAGAAAGTAGCTGTAAGAAAATCATGGAGTCCTTTTTCCTTTTTTTGGTACCCTAACCATGAATGGACCGTGATAATATAATGGGAGTTTTATATCATAGTAATACTTGCTAAAATCACTAACATTTCAACACAACATTTCAAATAACTAAGATCAATTCACAAGTAATTCAAAATGAAAATATGAAAAGTTTATATGTTTGATGCATCTCACAAAATGTGTAGGTTTAGCAAAATGTTTTTGGATGTGTCCATTTATTTCTAGCAAGATCTTTGACTTTGAAGATGTTTTTGGTACCAATAGGTTCAACTCCTAAATGATTTGGATATGGCTCCAAACATTGTTGATTATGGTTCTTGTAATTTCTTCAGGATCTAGATCCAAATCACTATCTTCCTAGCCATTTAGATCTTCAATTTTTGCCTCCTTTGTTAAGTCTAACGAAAACAAAGATTTGGTGGCATTGATTATTAATGCTTTGATCCAAAAATATGGGATGAAGTTCCAAAATAAACATAACTTTCTCCACCTTTGCAAATTGTTTCTTTCCTTTCGCAAATTTGTGTCCATGCATGAAACAACCACCCACAAAATTTAGGTTTAATTGCTAACATGCAAAAATCAATTTTTGAATCCAAGAGCTCATCTTTGATGGTGCAAGATGTCCACATGTGAAACTACTTTTTAAATGCTTACTTCAATGGGCATTAGATGATCACATATGCAAGCTAAAGCTTGGAGGTACAATTTGCAAGTACAAACATTAAACATATTTATGGATGTTGTGATTTGATCCATTGTATGAACTCCATGCTCTTATGAACAAATTAGCAATCTATTAGCCATACCATCTTTTGGTTTTGTGGCAAGTTTAGTTCTTATACCTGATTTTTGTGATAAGGAGTTTAAATCCTTTCCACAAATTGTTGACATGTCATAAAGTAGAGCAATGATTAGTGGAATATGTCAAATGAAACCCTATTCCCAAACAAGAGACCTTCCTTGGACCATTTTGAGGAAAACATCTTGTGGTTGATCTTATAAAAATGATTTGTAGAGGCAATGAACTTCCATCAACTATAGAGGATATTGCAATAGTAATTTGCCTCTTATCTTCAACCTTGAAAACATGTATGTCTTTTGATCCTTTCTTTTCCCATGTTCTTTCCCCACTTGTAGGTACAAGGTGAATCCTTGTTTAATCTATGTTTATGACAAGTGATGCAAGCACATTGTATGTTTTTACAAGGTATGTCACCCTATGTGCCATCTTTGTTCCTTGATCTTCCCAATTTGGTGGTAGTTTTCTTATATCTATCATAGTTGCTCTAGAGGACCAACCCAACTTAGCCTTCATGAACTTTCTTAACCATTCCAATGAAACTTTGAATGAACCACTCAATAGTTCAATGGCTTTGAGTTCAAGAAAGTCTTAGATAATGGGTTGGACTATGGGTCTAAAAAGGGCTTATCCAAAAACTCTAATCTTTTGCAATAAAGAGATAAGTTCATCTCTCATTTCTAGCCTTCAATTTAATATTGGAATGTGTTGTTTTGTGATTGTAAAAGCTCTCCCCCTTTCTATTGACTTTTCAACCACTAGTTTGAACTTTCCATCTGAAGTAAACCACTCTCCTAAAGAAGATCTAAACAACTTATCAAATGGGCTTGAATGTTCCGTTGGTTTTTTATGAAATGCATAGAGATAATGTAAAGTAGTTGTCAAATTTTTATGTTTTTCCATTGCAATTTAAATGTAACGCCAAAGGTGCAATGCAAACCATTTTGTGTAAGTACATGTTTTTAATGTTGCTTGGATTTTTTGTTGCTTGTCCCTTCCTCACTCTCTTGTTGGATGTGTTTGCCAAATGATTGCAATGTCATCTAAGGTTTTAACTTTGGCCATCCATTGTTGTTTTGCAAAGTAATTCTTTAATTCTCCATTGCCAACTACTTTATTTCATGTTGTAATACCTTCATGTTGATCATTCTCCTCTTTTCCTATCTATCAAAACATATCTAAAATCATGGTTTCAATACAAGCCATGACTCTTCCTACAAAAAATTAGCAATGCTTAGAATGGAAAAAAAAAAAAGTTTCCAACTTTATTTAGCAAGATGGATATTGATCTCAACAAAATGATCTTGATCTTGACAAAATGTGTACATATCATCTATATATCTATGCATTTCAGCTACATGCATCAAGCAAATTTCATTATTATTTTTCATTTTTATTGACAAAATTTTCAATAAGTATTTTTTTTAATGAATTCATTTTTTGAAAATAATTATTCACCTTCAATGTGTGGAACTTGACCCAAAGCTATGGTATGTGGCACAAAAGGTTAATAGGTCATTGAAACTTTTAATGCTTCCATTTATTGTCTCATAATGGAATTATTGTTGGTCTACTTAAACTACCTCAAATCCATCACATTTGTTAAACATGTTTGAAAGGAAAACAAACTTTCAAAAGAAATTTCTCAAATTTCCCACAAAAAAATCAACATTTATCCTCTTTAATTGATCCATAGTGATATTTGTGGTGCCTTTCAAGTCAAATTTATACCAAGTGCAAAATATTCCATTGCCTTTGTAAATGAGTTTAGGAAAAAACTTAGGTTTTGAGGCCAAGAATCAAACCATGGCTACCTTCAAAAAAATTAAAACTCTTGTTGAAAATCAAACTAGCAAAATAATCAAAATTTTACAAACAAACTAGGTGGGGAATAGTTTGAGCAATTTCAAACATGTTGTCATATTGTTTGCATTCATTATTGCATTAATTTACATCTTCATGTTCTTGGAAATTTAAAAACTTATGTGAAAGACATTCATTGGGAACACATGTGGGGTGCATGTTCCTTTGTGGGCACACTATCCCCCCACTGCCACATAGGTGCCATGCCACTTGCCACATAGGTGCCATGTCATTTTTTCACATGGAAAATGTGCCATGTCATCTATCACATATGTGCCACATCATCTACCCTATCAATGCTTAGTAGGCAAAGGTATCATAAATGCTAGATGATGTAACAAAATGTAACCAAAATCCTTAAACCTTTACCTCATTTCTACACCCCAAAATGTTTGCACCCCAACTTCTACACCCCTACACCTACATTCACACCCATGCACCCCATTTTCACACTCCAAATAGTTGCCCCTATATCTAAAAACATAGTTGTGGAAAAATCATTTAGTCCAAGGATCACAGAAGACATCCCATCACATGATGCAAGAACCAATCACTGCCCCGTTCCATTCTACCAAAAAACAATTCATGACATGTTTCACAATTCACTGAAAGACCAACCTTAACCACACATTCCACAAAATCAAAACATTAAAAAAGATCAAGTTCAAAAGGAGAGATAGCCTTTGTCACCCTATCTAGGAGGAAGTTTATGGCAAGAAAGCTTAAAAGATCAATTTATAGATAATTTTGTTTCTACCCAAATCCATGTGTAGAGGTCCAAAAGAACAAGGATGGAATCCATTAGATTGAAAGACTACATACACAATGTGTATTATACTCCAAAAGAACCCTCCACTATTGAATTTTTTACAAATTCAAATTGGTTAAAAACCATGAATCAAGAGATGGAAGAAATCTACAAGAATGATATTTGGTCATTATAAAATCTTCCTACATGACAAAAAGCCATTTCTTACAAATGGATTCCCAAAACCAAATAAGACCAATAAAATAATAGAAGATTCAAAACAAAGTTGGTTACAAGGAGGTTTGAACAAAATGACATCAATTTTCAAGATATCTTCTCACCTATGCCCAATGGTCTACCATTAAAACAATTTTAGCTTTTGCATGGAACTAGAATTGGAAAATTCCTCATATGGATATGAAAATGACCTTTCTGAATGGTGAAGTGAAGGAAGTAATCTACTTGAAACCTCTTAGTTTTGAAATCAAAGGGCAAGAAAAAAAGGTATACAAACTTAACAAAGCCTTCCATGTGTTCATGCAAGCTCTAGGTAAGGCCTAGTTCAACAAAATAGATGTTTACTTGAACACAAGAAGGTTAGTGAAAAACCTTCAACATGGGAACCTTTACTATTGTAGATAGAATAGTTAAATATTCATTCTAGCCAACTATGTTGATGATTTTTTCTTTATAGGAAATCATCATTCCAAGTTATGATGGTTAAGAACACAATTGAAAAGTCAATTTGAAATGACAAATCTAAAGCTAACAACTCGATATTTGGGATTAAAAATTGATCACCAAAATGGGGGTTTGTTTATTCACAAATCTCATCATACCCAAAGCAATAATTACATAGTTGACTTTCACTATTATCAGAATTTAATGGGCAAACTTGTTTTTCTCACTTGTGCATTAGACCAAACATCAACTTTGTTGTAAAATTAGTGAATAGATTTATTTAATCTCTTCAAGAATCAAACAAGCTAATAGTAACAAATGGTTTGTGTTTCACACTTTTGGGTCAAATTTTGATTTCAATGTGAAAAGTGCTCAATTATTTTTATACAATTGTTACTATTTGTATGATTACTGTTGTTAATATGATTTGAAATAAATTTAAAGTATGTGATATGATTTGAAATAAATTTAATGAGGATATAATGCTCAAAAACACTCATTAAACACTATGGAACTTGTTTTTAATATTATAAAGCTTTTAATTTTAAAGGATTTTTTAAAAATGTGACATATTTTAGGGGAGATTCTTTAAACACATATTATAATAACATAATGTAACATCTTTTCGATCACAATAAATTTCTAATGATCTTTTAAAATATTCCAAAAAATTTGTACCCAAAATGGCAAGTTCAACTTTTTCAAAAAAAATTGCACCCTCATGTTATCAAGCGTAATATTCTTTGATGTCTAAAAGGAACCATCATGTTAGGTTTACTCTTTAAGGTTGCAAATTCATTATAGTTGAACAATTATTCAAACGTAGAATATGTTAATGATTTAAATACTTGAAAATGAATAATTGGTGGAATTTTTATTTTTACCTTAAGGTCTTGACGCTTATCACATGGGAATGCAAGAAACAACCTACATTAACATTATTGTCAATTGTATTAAAATTTGAACTTTTATGAGAACTTTTTAAAAAATGACTTGGTTACACCATCTTTTAGTTGAATTGGGATTTCCCTTCAACAATCCTATTCCTATCTATTGCAACAATGAAAGTGGGCAAGCCCATCCTTGGGTGGTATGACTAAGAATGTCACACCTTGATTTTCCTAGACCCATTGAATTTTGAAAAATCATAGCAAACACTTAAATAAACATTTTCATTATTTTTTTATGAATACATTTATTAGGTGTCATAGATTTTGAAATCTCAATAATATTAAGAATATTATGTATTTTGATGTTCCTAATCATTGCATTTAGAAAAAGTCTCAAGAACAAAAATTTGATTTTTTTTCTTTGAACTTTTTGGTCAAGAACACAAATCTAAAACATGATTTGAGAATTTTCTTATGAATTTTTTTCCTAACATAATTTGGAAGTCATTCTATTTTTAAGATTTTATTAGGGAATTAATTGATTAAACATAATTTTGTTATGAATTTCCAAACTTGAAGCTATTGATTTCTTAAAGGACCATTTTAAGTAGGAATACAATTTTTTTTTAAATTCCAATTTTTTGAACTCCCAAATAAACAAGCCATACATTAGTGCATGCAATGGATAAACATGAAATAATAATAATTTATATTTGTGAAAACATTTAAAAGAAAGGGCCCATGAAAATGATTTGGTTGTTTTTGGTTTTTAAACCATTCCTTGAGATGGTGCCTAGTGGTACCACCCAAAGATGGGTTTGCCCAAATACCATTTGAATTATGTTATAATCCAATTTTTAATGTTCTTGATCAAATAATTTTCCATTCACCTTAATTTTATCCAACATCTTGTTCAAGAACAATAAATTTCCATTGAATTCATCACATCTACTTTTCAACTTGCTAACATGCTAACAAAAGCATTAGGAAACCAAAAGTTTACTCAATGTCGTATTCTTCTTAACCTACTTGTTGATCATTCACAATCACCCACCATAGATGCATAGTGAGAAATCCATTTACCTCCTTCATCTTCTATAGGACTCCACTATCAACAATAATTTTTTTTGGTTTCACCTTAGTTTTAAATGTTTTTGATCTTACACCAAGAACTTCACCATTGTAGGAACAAAACACACGTCCAAGATTGGTTATAACATTTGAACCTAAGATGAACACAAAATGGCATTGCCCATGTTGGGTCCCTTAACACCTTGGCAAGAAGGTTGAAAGAAGGAAGTGAACATATCATTGCACCTTTACATATGAGCAACATCAATAAGTATTGGCAAAGAAAAAAGACATAAGAAAAAGGGTGAGCAATAGCAAGATCATATATTAAAAAAGGAGCTTTAGCAAGTGTGTTAGCAATAACAGTGTAGGAGCTTACATGGATCCTTCTAGCAAAATGAACTTTGCTTGCATTAAGAGTTGTTGCATGCATCAACAAAAACTTCTTGCACGACAATAGAACCATAAGAGTTTCATGGAACCTTATAACAACAACAAAAGTTTGATGCATGCATTAGGAATCTCACATGCACATCTACAATAACTTCCTACATGGATCAAAAGTTTCATGCATGCATTCGCAACATGGACCTCACATGCATGAATAAAAACTTCCTATGTGCATTAGCAAGATGTTTGGAATCGTCACTAAAAATTTCTTTGCACACATCCACAAGAACTTAAATCGTGTATCAATAGGAATTTGCAACACCAAATAATATGTAGCAACAAGAGCTCTTTCTAATCAATATGCATTCATTTTTCAAAGACACGGTCAACAACTCCAAAACTCCACCACTCTTGAGAAAGTTTTCCTATGTACCTTCATCATCTACTCATTCTCAAATCCACTACAATAACAAAAAATAACAAAGAAATCAAACTCTACAAAACACAACAATCCTCTATATTCTAAATTCTCTATATTTTTTATCTCTTTCTTGATCCTCTCAAATAGGAGCCATTGGGTGGCGGTTGGGTTGTAAAATTATTCATCCCTCTTTCATCCTACTTAGGCATCTAGATATGGTAAATTTAGGTCCTATTAGGTGGCAGCTGCCCTAATGTATTAGGAATGTATTAGGGTTAGGGTTATTTCAATGCCTTTGATCTAGTCAACCAGTCAACACAGATTCATCCAATGATCCAAATGACCCTTCTAGAATACTACTCAGTACTTAGTTTGTACCATTGCTCCATGTATTTAATGGGGTTTCTTACTCAACTTCTTCAAGTGATTGGTTACTAGGGTTGCTCCCCTGTAACAAAACTTCCTACAGTTTTAAAGACCTGGTATCATTTTATTGTTTAATTCTTAACAAGAAAAAACTATAACAATTCCTGCTCCATGTATGTAGGGTAGGTTTATAGCTGACATCCAAAAGCCAACCTCCAAAATGAAGAAGACCCAAAGTGGTCATTCACATGGAAAGTGGTTTTTAGTTATAGCTAACATAAGATGTTTGCTATTTGGTGCCACAACTTTCTTGGCCATGTGTGAGTTTGGCTTTTTCGTGAATCGCTTTGTGGGCTGTATGCAAGCTGTGAGTGAATAAAGAACATTGGGAGTTCTGAAAGGTGTGAAGGTCATTGTTGAATTGTCTCAAAGTATGTATAGCAATTTTTTGGTTATCAAACACTGAAGTCTGAAGAGAAGGGGGTGAATTATATTCAAGCAGATGTTTTCTTGCTGGAAGCCCACCAGTTCTTTCTAGTGGATTTCCTGAAAGAACTGGCAAACAACCAGCAGTTGAGAGTAGGTTCTTTGACTTGTTCTTTGATTTTTGAGAACCACTGGTCAGGGGTCCATGTACCCCACACTTGCCTGCCAGTTC